>ERZ1740072.36-NODE-36-length-83551-cov-9.445494_pt1 | contig 83551 bp, 69 predicted proteins | sample MGYA00581733_ERZ1740072 | MGnify/ENA primary metagenome ERZ1740072 (study PRJEB43018, sample SAMN04849741) | marine metagenome | isolation source: floating plastic debris | place: Pacific Ocean | collected 2008-08-30 | study: EMG produced TPA metagenomics assembly...
CGCCCGCCATATAAAGGAAAATGCCCCTATGACTTTTCAAAATCAGGCACCTCAGATGCCGCCCAGTCTGCCTGCCGAATTTTCCAGCAGCCTGCCGCCCAGCAGCTCCATCCGTCATATCCTGCTCGGCCATCCCGATCATATCCGCCAGACTATTCATCTGCTGCACAACCTACGTTACGTAGAAACCAGTCAGTGGAGCCCGCTAATCGAAGTGCCAGATAATCGACTGATCTTAAGACCGCAGACCGATGAGGTGATTAGCATGTTGGTGAGGCGCCTATAAGTCTAACCGCTCGGAAATGGTGGGCAACTTTGATACAAAAAATCGCTGTAGCGGTTGCGTCAGGGTTGCCCACCCTACGGCTTTAAAAGGTCTAACTACTAACCGATAAAACCAAGCCAGCAGTCAGGCTAGTTGTTTCCAGCAATCGCTGTAAGGAGGGCGAACGACGGGGGTCGAACCCGCGAATGGTGGTACCACAAACCACTGCCTTAACCACTTGGCTACGCTCGCCGTGTTTCTGGTTTATATAATATCATTCCTGCTATGAGATCGCATGGCTTTCCTGAATATTTTGCTGTTGAAGGGTAAGTTGCGGGTGTGGTTGGGTTTACTAAGCAGGATTGATGACTTTAAGGTTGCTAATCAGAGCTATTAACAGCATCAAACACAACAGAACATGAACTGGATTTCGCAGACACTACTATAGTTAGTGGAAGTGTCCTAATAGATGGCTATATATCAACCGCTGTGTTGCTGGAATTAAGGTAATACTGGCGGAGCTAGCTGATTTACTAGGTGTGTGGAGTTACAAGTCTGTTCAAAGAATTTGGATTCTAGGTCTTTTTTCGGGGCACCTGTATATGAAATGGCAGCTTTCTATTGACAAAGCTAGTACAGTTACAGGCCCCTTCGTTTCTTAGAAATGACTTACGTGTGAGGCTGACAGCGGGCCACAGGTCTAAGCGCTTATTCCATTTCTTTTAGAAAGTTTCGTTTAAAACAGCCGTGACATCTACTGCTTATTTGCTTATCTCCCATGGAAGTCGTGACCCTCGGCATCAGTCTGCCATTAATAGGCTGGCCCAGCTGGTGCGTGAACGACTTAACCCTGCGATGCTTGGGCCCTGGAGTGCTCAGCCGCTGGCTCTTGTGACTGAGGCTCGTCCTATTGATGCTACCGCCTCAGGGGCTCACCACATCGGTTCGTCCCAAAGGTTCAAAGATGGTAGGGCCGTGATGACAGCGGCTCCAGTTGTCACTAAGTCTATTCCTAAGGGGTCGGCACGACTGCCTCAGGATCGCTTGATTGTCGGAACGGCCGTTTTGGAGTTTGGTCTGCTACCGCTGCATGAGCAAATTTGTGAGTTTGGTCGGCGGCTTAGTTCTGCAGGCGTTGAGCGCTTGCGGTTAGTACCGCTATTTTTGCTCAGGGGAAAGCATGTGATGGATGATATCCCTAGGGAAGTGGAGCTAGCGCGAAAGCAGCTAGGGGGATTGATCGAGCTAGAGATTTCAGAGCATATTGGTGGTAATAATCATATGCTTGACCTGATTACTGATCGATTGACTCAATCTCCTCAGACCGGGCGATTGCTGGTCGCCCATGGCAGTCGTCGGGCGCGGGGCAATCGTTCTGTGGATAATTTAGCGAAGTCCCTTGGCATTGCAGCTGCCTATTGGACCAAGGAATCTCATATTGAAGAGCAGACGATTCATTTGATGCAGCAGGGCTGCTCAACGCTAACTATATTTCCTTACTTTCTGTTTGCGGGTGGTATTACGGATGCGATCGCACATCTGACCGAAGAACTTGCTGAGCGTTTTCCAAGAACTCGATTTCGCCTGCTGCCACCGCTGGGAGCTACGGCAGACGTGGCTAATTTAGTCGTCAATTCTTTGGGACATCGTACGGTGCGCTAAGACGCTACTTTGTCTAAACCCTTTAGCTTCTGAACCGGATTGGTTTAACTCGTGCGCAATACCTATCAAACCCTATAGGCTAAGGATATCTTAAGCAGTGTTAAGCAGCTCTGTATGTGTCTGTGCTGTATTGATTGTGGCAAAAATACGCGGGTGTGTTTGTCACAATTACCGTATATCCATCCCAATGCAACTGATATGTCTCATTCGCCCAACCAGATTTCATTTGGCAAAGTCTATTTAGTGGGGGCTGGTCCAGGTGATCCGGGGCTGCTCACCCTGAAGGCTAAGGGGTTACTAGAGCATGCGGATGTGGTTATTCATGATGCTTTGGTGAGTTCGCCAATTTTGGCCATGGTGAGTGAGCGAGCCCAGGTTATTGATGCTGGCAAGCGTCGAGGACGGCATTCGTTATTACAAGAAGACATTACCCAACTGCTAATTGATCAAGCGAAAACCCATGCGGCTGTAGTTAGACTCAAGGGGGGCGATCCCTTTGTGTTTGGTCGAGGTGGCGAAGAAATGATGGGGCTGCTGGAGGCTGGCATTGATGTTGAGGTCGTCCCGGGCATTACAGCAGGTATTGCCGCTCCCGCCTATGCCGGAATTCCGGTTACCCATCGTGACTACAGTTCGTCGGTTACCTTTGTCACCGGGCATGAATCCGCCGGAAAATATCGGCCTAAGGTAAATTGGAGGGCGGTGGCTCAAGGGTCAGAGACTATCGTGATCTATATGGGCGTGCACAATCTGCCTCATATCGTAGCGGAGCTAACTGCGGCGGGAATGGCGGCTGAAACACCGGTTGCCCTAGTCCGCTGGGGGACGCGTCCAGAGCAAGAGGAGCTGATTGGGTCATTAGCAACCATTGTGCAGCAGGTAGAAACGCAGCAGTTTCAGGCTCCTGCGATCGCAATTATTGGCCGTGTCGTCAACCTTTATGAAATACTGGCACCAGCCTCACCGATGCATTCTCCCCACTGGGCAAAATTGTCGGCCTGAGGGCGGGCCGCTAGATCAATCCGTTATGACTCATTTGCACGACGGTAGCGTCATTAAGCTATCGGTGACAGAAAAGACCGGTGAGCGTATCGATCGATGGCTGTCCCAGCACTGTGACCTGTCCCGTAACCGGATTCAAAAGCTGATTGAGCAGGGCGCGCTCTGGATTAATGATGCCCCCTGTACCAATAAAAAAATAACGGTTCATACTGGCGATTGTTTGGAGCTAAAAATTCCGGCGATTGAGCCTTTTGAACTCCGGCCCGAACCGATTCCTCTCGATATTTTGTATGAAGATGACTGCCTACTAGTGGTGAATAAACCGGCGGGTATGGTGGTTCATCCGGCTCCGGGTCACCCTAATGGCACCCTGGTCAATGCGGTGCTGGCCCACTGTGGCGACCAGCTGACGGGGGTGGGCGGGGTGCAGCGTCCTGGGATTGTGCATCGTCTAGACAAAGATACGACTGGGGCCATGGTGGTGGCTAAGACCGAGCCGGTCCTACACCATTTGCAAGGACAGATTCAGGCAAAAACCGCCCAGCGTGAATATCTGGGGGTGGTGTTTGGTGTGCCTAAGCTACCGGACGATCAGACCTGGGGTATGACCGATGCTCCCATCGGTCGCCATCCTAAAGATCGCAAAAAAATGGCGGTCGTCCCGATTGAAAAAGGTGGGCGACGGGCGGTAACACACTGGCGTATTCAAGAGCGTTTGGGCAACTATACGCTAATGCACTATCGGCTAGAAACTGGTCGTACCCATCAAATTAGGGTGCACAGTGCCCTAATGGGACATCCCATTGTGGGCGATGCCACCTACGGAGCCGGACGTTCTGTGGGGGTAAAGCTGCCGGGGCAGGCACTCCATGCTAGAAAACTGACATTGACCCATCCGCAAACAGGAGAGTTAATCGTTGCGATCGCGCCACTGCCCCCCCCGTTTGAAACCTTGCTAAACCGCCTGCGTCAGCGCACCAGCGCCTAAACATAAAAAAGCGGCACCCGTGGGCACCGCTTATTACTTGAAGCTCAGCTTCTCTCAGATATTGAGCAGCAGCTCTAACCTTCCTGCTGCGCTTTAGCAACGAATGCTGCAGCGGCAGGATCGTTAACTGAGAAACTTACCTGACGATAGGGAACGCCCGATTTAAAGTTGATATTCACAGCCGATATCTGTGGTATCCCGGTCGGTTGGCTACTGCTCAAACCACGTGCCATATTCATATATAACGAAGGACTGCCCGCCTTGGGCTGCTTCTCTTGAGGAGTAAACCGGCGGATAGTGCTCTTGATAACGGGTTTGGGGAAGCCCAGGATAGAGCGATAGTATTCGTCGTATCGGGGAGACTGAATATTAAAGGGACGCTCGCCTTCCTGACGGCCAGGAAGAACACGACGACGCTGGAACGGCAGAATATCGTCGCCAAAGTTGTCTAGGTACTCGTCACTGTCGAGGAGCGCATCGACAAACCCTTCGATACCCTTTGTTGCTACAACAATTGACCAAGCAATGGTTTCAGCTTGGCTAAAGACATCACGGCCCAGCACGCGCTGGACTGTTTGCTCTACAAAACGATAGTTGCTATTCATTTTGTAGAAGCTGTTGCGGTAGGTTTGAGACAACAACAACCCGCGAACAAAGTCGCGTGTAGTAATCTGATTGCTACGGAGCTGGGACTCTAGGAACCGCTCGCGATCGGACTTAAAGGCATGAAAGAAGATTTGACGATAGGCCGCTTCAATCAAATCGTCAATATCAGTCGAAGACAGAATATTCTGAGTCGAATAAATCTTAGGCTGATCATCCCCAGGAATTTCATAGCCCTCAACCCGAGAATTTTGGGAAACCGGTGAGTATTTCAGCAGAGGAATCGCCACTTGAGAATCTCCAGAATATGAGGAAATTTAACAAACGTTAATCATAACTATAAGGGTTTATGGCAGTTGGACTAGAAACTTCTGAGTAAAATATCACACACCTTAACATTCAATAGAAACGTCGTTTGTCAAGCTGTCTATGGGTTTCTGCTTTGGTCATCCTCTAAAAACTGCTGCCAGTCGACAGGAGTATTGCAGTTTTTTAACATGTCGTAACTTTTATCATGACTGTTAACTATGAGCGTTGCGACCTGCTCCTGGGCCAGCCAGCGTTGGAAAGAACGAATGTTAAGAGAGATTGCTTTGTTTAGATTCGGCACACAGCGACGATGGTAAAACCCGCATAGAGGCTCCCACCGGTCTGCGCGCCTGGGTAGCGCTGCGATCGCACTGGCGTCTACCCCTGTTAGAGTACGTTGCCACTGCTGTAACAACCGTGGGTCCAGAGCAGGCATATCGCAGGCCAATACCAAAAGCCACTCGGGTGGGCTGTGCTGTTGGCAGTCAGCTAAAATCAGCGACCATCCCAGAGATAGAGCCACCAAAGGTCCTGCTCCGGGCGTCGATTCATGCAGCCAGACAGCTGTCTGGGGTAGCAACGCTGCATAGCGCTCTGGCCAGGGTGTTAATACATAGACCGTAGAGCTGCAGCACTGGGCCACTTCATACACATGCTGTAGTAGCAACTGACCCGTTTGCGGGAGCTGCAGTAGAGCTTTATCACGCCCCATCCGCTGACTTTGCCCGCCCGCTAATATAAGAGCTGCTGGCTGGCTGTCCATAGTTTGAAGATGACTGGCGGCTGGCCCTAGGAGCGGCGCTGCCGGTCGGCCCACAGCTGTCCTTTAAAGAAATAGGACAGACCCATAAACCCCGACAGTAGCGCGTAAATGGCCCGAATTCCCCAACCAGCTTGCTTAAACAGCCAATTATATAGACTAAATGCTAATCCGAATAACCCGGTCTGACGACGACCCAGGTCCGTCAGCTGAGCCTGTAAAGAGCTGACGTCGTTGACGGTTTCTAAATTATTTAAGCGCGTGGGCGGGGTGGCTCTAGTGGCCGTATACCAATAAAACCCGACGCTGCCCGCTTTATTTGTTTCTCGCTGTAAAAACGTATCTGTCACCTGCTGAGCCTCAGCGATCGACAGACTTTCCTGGGTGGCCACCTGCTGTACCCAGATACTGTGGCGCATCTTATGACCCACCAGTAAAACCAACGGCAGTGTTAGAGCTAATAAGGCCAGCCGTGCTCCCTGGCTGACGGCTGTTGGCAGATAGTAGGTCAGTGCCCCCAGCATCAGCCCCAGCAGTGCCAGCAAAATAGGACTAGAAATCTCTGCGACTTCAAGACTGGCTAGGACACCTCCCACCATGGGTAGTGAATAAAGGTAGGTATCGACTCCCCAGACAACAGCCAGTTTGCAAGCAATTGCCAGACCACAGGCGAAAATACCTAGAAAACAGTAAAGGCCCATGCGCCTGTGCTGTGATTTCATGGGTGGCGACTTTGCTTTCATAGACGATGGGAACACCTGATTAGCCATGTCTTAGATTAGTCAAATAAGTTGAAAAAGGCTTGTGAACAGCATTTCCAGACTACTTGGGGTAAACACGCATCAACAATACCACCTAGATGTCTTTTCTCCCATGATGGAATCATGAGCAGACTTAAGTAGTACAATTGAACTAATATGCGTAATGTTGAGTCGCTGAGGTTTGGTCGTGATGTCGTCTGTTCAGACAAGTCAACTTATTTCATTGCTGGTTAATAATGTCTTGATGATTATTATTGTCGCTGCGGTTACCTTGGTTGCCTGGCTGCGGTGGCACTGGTTGCGAACAGAGATCCATAGCATTCGAGCGGGACGGCGGCGATACCGTTGGGCCTATGTCAGTTTTGTGCTGACGTCAGTGACGTTTTTGGGGATGTTGGTCAGTTTGATTATGCTGGCTTTACGGTCGCTGATTGCGGTGAATGCTCTGGTGGCTGGGGCGATGGGTGTGTTTGTGCTGAGCGTGGTGACGCTGCTAGTGGCCATGGGTCTATGGCTATGGGATCTGTGTCTGCCTGTTGTGGTCAGACGTGGTAATGGAGCCTCGCTGCGACCGCCGATGGTACTGCTGCCGGCGACGAACTCACGACGAGTGGCTAGACGTACGCAGCGGCGATATCCGGTTAAGAGTAAAGGGTAGGGATAGAGAAGGAAGGACCATTGGGGGTCAAAAATTGGTGTTGGAGAGACGTTGCATGCAACGTCTCTCCATTAATAAAGATTAAAAGGCCCCACAGGAAAATCTGCAGGGCCTTCTTGTATGAGAATTGGCGGGGAAGTTAGCCCATATTGGCAAGCTCGCGCTGGCTCAAGGAAAATCGCTTGAGAATTTTCTCTGACATTTGGGCTGGGGTGAGTCCTAGGGCTGTTTTAGCCTGGGCTGGGGTAGCATGGTCCACCAGGATATCGGGGACTCCCAGACGTAAGATCGGCACGTTGATGTCGCGGTCCAGTAGGGATTCTGCGATCGCAGAGCCAAATCCTCCCATGAGACAGCCTTCTTCAAAGGTGACGACCCGCTGGATTTTTTGGGCTAGGGGGGCAATTAGCTCCTCATCTAACGGTTTGACAAAGCGCGCGTTGAGCACCGTGGCTTCCACACCGTGCTCGCTAAGAATTTCGGCTGTTTGCATGGTGGGATACACCATAGAGCCATAGCCAATTAGCAGTAGATCATCGCCCTGACGCAGAACCTCACCTTTACCAATGGGCAGCGCTTCCCAGCCTTCTTCCATCAGAGGTGCGCCATAGCCGCTGCCACGGGGATAGCGCACTGCAATCGGGCCGTCGGTGTAGTTAATCCCGGTGACGATCATCTTCTGGAGTTCGGCCTCATCCTTGGGAGCCATGACCACCATATTGGGAATCGAGCGCAGGTAGGAGATGTCGTACATGCCCTGGTGTGTGGGGCCGTCAGCACCGACGATACCAGCGCGGTCTAGACAGAAGAACACCGGCAGATTCTGGATACAGACGTCGTGGACAATTTGGTCGTAGGCCCGCTGTAAAAATGTCGAGTAAATAGCGGCAACCGGGCGCATATTTTCACAGGCTAGACCTGCCGCCAGGGTGACGGCATGCTGTTCGGCAATACCGACATCAATATACTGTTTAGGCAGTTTGGCTTGGAGCTTATCTAGCCCGGTACCGGTGGCCATGGCGGCGGTAATTCCGACAATTTTGGGATTGTCCTCGGCGAGTTTGACTAGAGTCTCAGCAAACACCTTGGAATACTTGGGCGGTGTGGGTTTCTTAGATGGAAAGCCTTTGCCTGTCGTTAGATTAAATGGGGACTGGGCGTGATAGCCAACCTGATCTTCTTCTGCGATCGCATATCCCTTACCCTTGACGGTGGCCACGTGGACCAGGACAGGACCGCCCTTGGCATGGGCCTCCTTAAAGGTGTCAATCAGCTCACCGAGATTGTGACCGTCGACCGGTCCCATGTAGGTAAATCCCAGTTCCTCAAATACGGCTCCCACCTTGGACATGGCTAGCCGCTTCATTCCTTCTTTGACCCGGTCTAACTCCGGTGAAAAAGAGTCCCCGACAAACGGCAGCTGTTTGATCTGCTCTTCCAAGTTATCGCTGAGAAACTGCATCGGTGGACTCAGGCGAATCTTATTTAAATAGCGAGGAATTGCACCGACGTTAGGTGAAATCGACATTTCATTGTCGTTGAGCACCACCACCAAATTGGTATTCGGGAGATGTCCGGCATGATTAATGGCCTCTAGGGCCATGCCTCCGGTTAAAGCGCCGTCGCCGATGATGGCAGCTACTTTATAGTCTTCACCTTGTAAATCTCGGGCAATGGCCATACCCAGAGCCGCAGAAATACTGGTAGATGCATGACCCGCACCAAAATGATCAAACTTGCTTTCACACCGTTTTAGATAGCCGGCCACACCATCTTTTTGACGCAGGGAGGCAAAGTCGTTGTAGCGACCTGTAATTAGCTTGTGGGGATAGGCCTGGTGGCCCACATCCCAGGTGACCTTGTCACGGTCTAAATCTAGCGTTTGATATAAACCCAAGGTGAGTTCTACCACGCCCAGTCCTGGTCCTAAATGACCACCGCTAGCGGCTACTGTTTGCAGATGCTTTTCTCGAATTTGCTGGGCAATGGCTTCTAACTGTTTCACAGACAAGCCATGCAACTGGTTAGGATGGGTGATGTCACTCAGATGCATGTTAAATACCCTCTCGATCGTTTGCTGTAATGACGGGCGTCGCTACCGATTGGCTGTGGGGATAGATGACAGATGGGCTCATCTTCTCAACTCAGTACCGACTTGTATTTTTATCACTCATTCACTGTAGATTAGATCAGGGTTTCAAAGGACATTCATTACACAAAATCACGCTGTTCTAAATCCTTGTCTGGGGTGGTGGCTAAAGCGTCCCTTGCTAAAAGCAGGCTGCTTGAGTGTAGGGCTGCAATGCCAAAGAATAATTACCATTCAAGACGTAGGCGGTTAGCTATGGCTAGAATCTTACCGTTTGCAAGGTCGTTGCTAATGTATGCCATGAACCGATCTAGGCGATTGGTTTGACCATGCTATACAACGGTAGTCTGCAATTAAAGTCATACTAAAAAAGCCATATGAGGGCAGCGCCTTTGTATGGCTGGGATGCGTTACTTGCTGTGTATTTGTTCTATCGGATTTATTGAAATGATTAATGTGACCGCTATGCTGTCCTGGTGTCGCTCCCATTATCGTTTGCTATGGGCCCCAGCGGCTATGAGTTTTGCCACAGCGTCTTTGGTGGTGATGCCAAGCTACGCTGCAGATGATGACAACTACGGTGAATGTGTCAACGACCTCACTGCGACGGGGATTGCCGTTCAGCAGGCAGCCGCTAGCTGTGCCGGGGCTCGTTTTCCCAGTCTCTTAGGAGACTGTGTGCTAGATGTCAGTCAAGATACCGGTATTGGTGCGACCGATGTTTTAGAGGGCTGTGAGCGGTCTCGACGTCCGGACGAAGTCGCTGACTGTACGATTGATATTCACAGCGCGCTGCTGGATCAGCCGTCGGTCAATGCTCTGGAGCACTGTAGCCGGAGCTATCTGCCGGAGCGCTACGGAGTGTGTGTCGTCGATCTAAGCGACGAGGCTCAGCTGGGGGTGGACGCTGCGTTGAGCCAGTGCATTCGAGCAGGCTACCGTCCTTGGACAACGGCTCCCCGGCAGTAGTCGTTTAGGCCGTCAGCGACCAGCGGCTGGCGATGGGCATTCTCCAGCCAAGACCAAAGGCACGATCGGTTACTTTGAGGACCGGTGGTGCCTGCCGTCGTTTAAACTCGGCCCGTGTCAAGAGATGGATGACCCGCTGCACCACATCAGGCGCGTGACCGGCGGCAATAATATCGGCAGCAGACTGATGCTGCTGGATTAGCCGCTCTAAAATATCGTCTAAAATGTCGTAGGACGGCAGAGAGTCTTGATCGACCTGGTCGGGTCGCAGTTCCGCACTGGGAGGTTTGGTCAGAATATTGTTGGGAATGATTTGGCTGCTGGCCAGTCCCGGCACTGAGCTAGTTTTAGCGCTGTGATTAAGCCAGTGGCACAGACTGTAGACCTTCGTTTTAGGCACATCGGCAATCACGGCTAGTCCGCCATTCATATCACCGTAGAGGGTGCAGTAGCCAACGGCCATTTCTGATTTGTTGCCGGTAGAGAGCAGCAGATGGCCAAACTTGTTGGCAACGGCCATGAGTAAGTTACCTCGAATGCGCGATTGGAGATTCTCTTCGGTGACGTCCGGTTCCGTCTCCGCAAAAAGAGTATCTAGAGTAGTATCATAGCCTGCCATCAGCTTGCCAATGGGGAGCGTCTGGGTGACGATGCCCAAATTGTGGGCCAGCTTTTCCGCATCGCCAATGGAGTGCTCAGAGCTATAGGGAGAGGGCATCAGCACCCCCAGTACGTTATTGGGCCCCAGGGCTGCCGCTGCGATCGCAGCTACCAGTGCCGAATCAATACCGCCGCTTAGTCCTACCACCGCTTTGCTAAAGCCGCACTTGCGGCTATAGTCTTTTACCCCCAGCACCAGGGCCGACCACATTTCCGCTTCGGGTGTGGCCAATAGCGGTGTGACGCTGCCGGGCTGTAAATCTTGCGAGCCGTACTCCACTATCGTCACCGTGGGCTCAAAGCCAAGGCTGCGGCTGACTAACGCCCCGTCACGGTTGATAGCCACACTACAGCCATCAAAAATGAGATCGTCGTTGCTGCCTACCTGATTTACATACACAATCGGACAGTGATACTGCTGAGCGGCATGGGCGATCATATTTTCTCGCAGTGCTTGCTTACCCACCGTAAACGGAGATGCCGAGAGATTGACAACTAGGTCCACGCCCGCTGCCACCACCTCGGCGGTAGGATTGACCTCATAGGCGCGCTGCCCCCAAAATTCAGCTTCATTCCACAGGTCTTCGCAAATAGTGACACCAATGTGAAAAGACTCTCCGTCAGCCTCTAGCAAAAAATGATGGGGCTCAGTGCCAGATTCAAAATAGCGGTCTTCGTCAAACACGTCGTAGGTGGGCAGCAGCCGTTTATGAAATACTGCCGTGATCGTGCCGTTTTGCAACAGCGCCATACTGTTATAGAGCGGTTTTTGACCTTTGGCCTTAGCCTTTGGATTCGGCTGGGCTAGACCCACTAAGGCCGTCAGGTTGGGGGGCAGATCTTGGGCCATCTGTTTGATCGCTGTTTGCATCTGGTCAATAAATCCCGGTCGCAACAACAGATCTCGAGGCGGGTAGCCACATAGGGAAAGCTCTGGGGTTAATAGCAGATGGGCACCCTGATCAGCGGCGCTGCGGGCGGCGGCTAAAATCTGTTGCGTATTTCCTGTGAGGTCACCGACGGTGGGGTTGAGCTGTGCGATCGCAAGTTTCATAACAAACTAAAAATAGTAAACGTTGTTGGCAAGACATCCTTTTAAGTTCAGTAGGCGCTATGTTTAGTAGACCTATTGGCCAGCTTAGACATTAAATCTGTTAATCCTATGGGAGAAAAAAGCACATCTAAACAAATACCATCGGCTTATCCTTGAGCGGTTCAAACGCCTCTGAATTAAACCGATACAGGCTAGCCGGTCTGCCCGCACCGCGAGATGTTTTGATGCCTGTGTCCTCTAAAAAACCCAGCTTTAACAGCCGCGTCCGAAAATTAGAATAATCTGAAAAATCATCTCCTAAAATTGTTGTGTACAGCTGATAGAGATCGCCCAGGGTAAACATTTCTGGCAGGACATCAAACGCAACCGGGCTATATTTAACCTTGTTACGCAGTCGGATGGTGCCGTAGGTGAGAATCTCTTGATGGTCAAATGCCAGCTGGGGCAAATGCTCTAGAGGGTACCAGGCAATCCCGCTGACGCCGTCTGCGATGAGTTCGGCCTCGGCGTAGCGGACGAGGGCAAAATAGCTAACTGAGAGATAGCGCACATTGTAGGCATTCTCGGCCTCGCGCGGGTCGCGTTTAGGCCCACCAAAGGAGTAAAGCTGCTCTACATAGAGATTGTCAACGCGAATTTTTTCAGAGAGTACCCGATAGGAGGCGTTCTCTAGAGACTCTCCCCGGCGCACTAGCGTACCCGGTAGCGACCATTGACCGATAAACGGGTCTTCGTGACGCATCACTAGCAGTACCAGCAGTCGATGCTGGTCGGTATCTACTGAAAAAATGACATTGTCAATCCCGACCTTAAAATCGGCTAAGGGGTGGTCGGTGTGTTTTCCGGGCATGGGTACAGATTGTTTTGATGAATATAGGCTTGCACCACGGCGGGAATCTCGTCTGGCTGCTGAGGACAGCCCTGGCGTAGGGTGCTTGAAGAAATATGATGTTGAGAAAGGGGTGTTGCGATCGCAACTTGTGCCCCCAAGCGACGTAGCTCATCTAGGGCATGCTCCTGTATCTGGTAGCCAGGACGCGGAAAGACCAAAATCTTGGCCCAGCGGATCACATCGGCTGAGCGATGCCAGCTGGGTAGCTGCTTGACCAAATCAGCCCCAATTACAAAGGTAAAGTCAGCCTGGGGCCAAATACGCCGAGCCCGCTCTAGAGTGACCGCCGTATACGGATGGCTCAGCTCAGGATGCAGCCGGACGGTTCCTGGTGTATCCAGTTCAGCAATCGCTAGCCCCAGCATATCCATCCGCATGGCAATGGGAGACTGGCCCGTTTTCCATGGATTGTCAGAGGCCCACACAGCCACATGATCAAACTGATGGCCCAGGGTGGCCACGATACTGCGATGACCGTTGTGAGGTGGGTCGGCACTGGTTCCAAACAGGGCCACACGAGGTTTAACGTTGGGACTAGTCACTAGCGATCGCAGATGCAACAGAGGCCCCATGAAACTAGCTGGCATATCCTTACTCATTTCACGGGATTCAGTTAACAGTAGCGAGTTGACCACGGCGCGTGCAATTGGTGAGCTGCTGTAGAGCAGGAGAAATTTCTACCTCAGATACCGTGGGGGTGCCCACATCCCTCACCGCAGAGGGCAGCTGAGCAACAGACTGCTCCGTGCGCTGACGAATGACCGCTATAGAGTCGGCTGGAGCGATGCGGGTTCCGTTTTGCATTACTGCTACTAATAGCTCCTGGCAGCCGTTGGCGGCCTCTGTCGCTAGACCCAGCCGATCCCCTGCTGCTGAGCGAAAGATTTGTTTGCGACCGGGATAGGTGAGTTTACCACTGGCCTCTTTCATCACTGGGATACCGTCAATGTCAACCAGCTTATATACACCGTTGACCGGTGCTCCAGTCACAAGCTTAGTACCCAGGCCATAGCCATCAATACAGGCTCCGGCTGCTTTGAGCCGTAGGATCTCGCGCTCATCCAAATCACCGCTGGCAAAAATCGGCACTTCCGGCAGCTCCTGACGCACCTGTTGCGAAAGGCTCACTAGATCTCCCGAGTCTAGACGGACGCCGTGCAGAGAGTCCGGCGGATTTTGCCCGAGCATTTTGGCGGCGGCCACCGTGTCATAGGTATCTATCAGCAGCGGTGCTCCCGGAAAATAACGGTGAAATGCCTCAAATGAGTCTGCTTCGCTGCCTTCTAGGGCAGAAATGGCCATCACCAGCGCATGGGCCATGGTGCCTACCGGTTTTTGTCCCAATTTGAGCGCTGCCAGCACGTTGGAGGTGGCGTCTAGACCGCCTGCGAGGCCAGCTCGGGCCGCCCACAGTGCTGCCTGGGGACTAAATGCTCGGCGGGTGCCAAACTCTAACAGCGTGGCCTCGGGCCCGGCCACATCCCGCAGCCGGGCCGCCTTAGTGGCAATCAGCGTTTGATAGTTAATGGCATTGAGCAAATAGGTTTCTACAATCTGCGCCTGCCATAGGGGGGCCTCTACCCGCAATATAGGCTCATTAGCAAAGATGGCTGTCCCTTCCGGCACAGCCCAGACATCGCCCGAGAACCGCTCCGATGCGAGCAGCGACCAGAACTCTGCCGGGGCGCCGTTAAAGATCTCCGTGGCTTTTAAGGCAGCCAGCTGTTCTGAGGTGAACTGAAATTTCTCTAAATAGTCCAGGGCTGAGGCCAGACCCGCTGCAATTAGGTAGCCAAACCCGTCTGGCAATCGACGGACAAAGAGTTCAAAACTAGCCCGACGCTGGTCTAGGCCCTCACCCACGTAGCAGGCTGCCATGGTGAGCTGGTACAGATCGGTGAGCAAACCATAGTCATCGGAGCGCATTAGCAATGATGCATCGTTTATCATTGGAAATTCCATCCTATAGTTATGGTTATTTTAACTAAAACTATCTAGCTATGTTCAGGTGATTTGCAAAATTGTAGTGAAGTTTAGAACGAATGAGCTTTTGTTATATGAGCCGTGGAGCCTGATTGATTTTGTCCCCTAAGGCTACGGCCTTTAGCAATATAGGGTTTAGATGTCTTTGGATATAGAGCGATCCCAGTTTGTTGATGTCCGATTGGGGATAGTGCGCTCAATATATTTTTGGTGTTTATAAATATAAATAATGGTCTGTTGGGGGCGTTTGAGCGTTTTCTTTATCAGAAAATGGACATACGTTACTGCTTAAAGCGCATCAGCTCGATGCGCTTTGCGGGCTTTCTCTATCGGTAGTCCCCTTCCCTTGCAGGCAATCAGAAAGATATTCTTAAGAAAGATACTCACCCTCCTGCCCTCGGAATCCATGGTCTCGTCCTCGTCCGCTGCTGAACCCACTTGGAAAACGGTTATTCGTCTGATGCGCTGGGACAAACCCACGGGACGTTTGATTTTGATGGTGCCGGCTCTTTGGTCGCTGTTTTTAGCCGCTGAGGGTAAACCTGACGGGCTGCTGTTAGCGGTAATTATTTGTGGCAGTCTGGCGACCAGCGCGGGGGGGTGTGTGGTCAATGATCTGTGGGACCGCAATATTGACCCCAAAGTGGAACGCACCCGCAATCGACCCCTGGCATCACGAGCATTGACGGTGAGAACGGGAATTGCGATCGCAGTTATCGCCTTTCTAAGTGCCATCGGATTTGCCCTCTATCTCAACCCGCTCAGCCTGGTGCTCTGCTTTTTAGCCTCGCCGGTCATCTTGTTATATCCGTTGGCTAAACGGGTTTTTCCCGTACCGCAGCTGGTGCTAGCGATTGCCTGGGGGTTTGCCGTGCTGATTCCCTGGAGTGCTGTCACGGGTGAACTAAGCCTAGCGGCCTGGCTGCTGTGGGGAGCCACCGTCCTATGGACGCTGGGGTTTGATACGGTCTATGCCATTCCTGACCGGAAGTATGACGCTCAGCTCGGGGTTAATTCCAGCGCTCGTTTTTTTGGGTCGAATACGCCTGAGGTGGTGGGTTTGCTCTTTATGGGAACGGCTATGCTGTTGTTGTGGCTGGGGGTATATCAGTCCTTGGGGACACCCTTTATAGCCACTTGGGCCATTGCCTGCGGTGTTTGGTTTACTCACTATCGTAAGTTGCGCAATCGACGACAGCCTGCCCACGTATACGGACAAATCTTTCGTCAGAATGTGATTCTTGGCTTTATTTTATTGGCAGGAATGATCGCCGGTTCTTTAATTTAATTATGCGTAGGTTGGGTTGAGGCACGAAACCCAACAATCGATGTCCATCGCCATGATCCTATCGAAACCCAACCATTGATAGCCCATCGCTGGTGTTGGGTTTAATGAAATATTGGACAATGGCGAGAGGTATTGGGGGTGTTTCAACCCAACCTACCGTGATCTTTTCTGTGGCCTCTCCCGAGAGGGAAAATGGTGTTCTGCTTCGCTTCAAACGAGAATGTGAAGCCCCGTGTTAATCAACCTTGACCCGCTCCCGCCGCACAGCAGAAATAGTCGGGTCAAAGTAGCGGTGCTAATCAGCTTAGTATGCCCGTTTTTATCTTCAAAGGCTAGACCACCCGAACCCATACCATGGCCTGAAAAGTGCACGCTCTGAGGCTTGTGGTGCAACAAATGTCGATGCAGGTCGTTGGTGCGCACAGCCTGCTCATCGACGATTTCAAACTGCGCCCTTTCGTCCGAGAGCTTTAGGGCTTCTTTGATCTGGCGAATTTCCTCATCCAGCCGTAGCTGAGTCGTATCCTTTGGATTAACCGCCAAGATCAGAATTTTTCGAATACCCATGCATGAGCCACAATCACGTATGGCCATACTACACAAGCTATTTAGCCAAACGCGACTTCCATCAGAAAATCCTTATTTTTCCAATCAGCCCCACAATCCACAAAATCCACCCATAATTAATAAGCCCCTCTTTCCCCTTTTATTCCTTTCCCCTTTTCCCTTCCCCATGCTCGAACTCCACTGCCACACTACCTTTTCTGACGGCACTCTAACACCGCAACAGCTGGTTGATCGCGCTGTGGCTAAGGGGGTAAAGGCACTGGCCATCACTGACCACGATACAATTTCTGGCTGGAGTGAGGCCCGTACGGCAGCACAATCCCACGCTTTAGAAATTGTTCCTGGCATCGAACTCAGCACTACTTACAACGAGCGCTCGATGCATATCCTAGGGTTCTATCCTGACCCCCACAAGCTAAAACAGCCACTGCAAGAGCGTATTCGGGGACGTCACCGTCGCGCTCAAAAAATGGTGGATAAACTATCTGAGCTGGGCTACCCGATTGAGCTGCCGACCGGCAATACGGCTCCCGGTCGGCCCCATATTGCCAAAGCATTGCTTACCGCTGGCCATGTCACGTCTCAGCAAGAAGCGTTTCAACGATTTATTGGTGACCACGGTCCGGCCTATGTACCCTATGAAAAATTTACGGCGGCAGAAGGGATTGCTCTACTAAAAAGCTGTGGAGCTGTTCCCGTGTGGGCCCATCCCTATCTGTTTCGAGGCGGTATCGTAGAAGATATTCTGCCTGAACTCGTCCAGGCAGGGTTAATGGGAGTAGAAGTGTATCATCCCCACCACAGCATCAGCGAAGAACGGGTATTAGAAGAACTCTGTACCCAGTATGGTCTAGTCATGACGGGCGGTAGTGACTATCATGGCCCCCAGTCTAAGCCCAAGGCTGGAGATGTGGACCTCAACGATTTGCACCTGTCTCTTACCCTTTTAGACGATGTCAAACAGGCGGCGGCTAGTTTGGGATGAATAGATAAAACTTAGCGAGATAAAAGCGATAGCTACTGAATGTTGTGTTGTCTCTTTTGGATTGTCTAAACTGTTTTTACAGTCTCACTTGCCATCCGTGGATTCCAGCGCGAACGCTGTTCTTCGATATGCATATTTTCACTATTCTTCTTGAGATGGCGGGGGCTACTTTCAAAGGCTAGAGATGATGGCAGAGCGTCAGCCCCATACTCGGTTTGAATAAAGGTCCAAACGTCCTGATACGATGGAGAAAATCCGTCGTCTGGCCCAACAGAATCTACAGAGAGATGTTTTCTTAGAGCTGTTGAAAACATGCCAGTGCCATCATCGAAGAAGCGCTCAGTGGTTTCGCCATAGGTTGCATAGGGGTAAAATGCAATGTCTTTAGGAGCCTGAGCGGCTACCCATGACACATAGGCCCAATACTCACTAAAGGTACCAAAGTCATTGGCTGAGCGCATCATTAGCAGCAGCCAGTGGTCAGTAGAGTCGTAATAGTCAGCAACGCGTTGAGCAAAAGCCTTGAGATGGGTTTGCTTAAACCACATATGGTGGGGAACAAACGTGCCGATCTCATCTGTTAAAGGGGTAACGCCTAACACTTCTTGAATCCAGGTTTCCCACTTACCCACAATTGCAGGGTTACCATAGGCATTATGCTGTAATAGCGCAAAGACGTGCTCTAAGCTCTCTCCTTTGCTGCGAAATATGGGCCAAGTTTCGGCGGGTAGTAAATCGCTGTCCCAAACTAGATACCATTCGCTCAGCTCAGGAATCCCCTCAAAGGCACCCAACTTTAATAGCTGCTGGTAGAACCAACCCGGATTGTAAAGCGACTTACCAAGATTAAGCTCTTTACAAACAGCGGTTTTTGTCAGGCCCCTAGCCTGGAAAAAGATTTCTTCGTTATGAACATGCAGCGGTGCTGTCGTCCATGTCTGAGAAGCTGTTTTTAGCTTATCGACCTCCTCTGGCAGCGTAATGATATGAATAGAGCGAGGCTGGTAGTGACTGGTGAGCCCTTCCATAACGGCCCGTGTATTCCAACGAACGCGGAACAGGGGAATAACAATATCAAAAGGATCTGAAGACATGGTCTTAGGAGGTGTCAGTAATAAGGGCTCAGGCAAAAAACATTTCAGGCTGAACCTTAAAGAAAGCATCAGCCTTCAGAAGAATCCTGGAGGCTGATAATAAGGCGTTTAGTCTACACAGGAGACAAAACTTCAGCGGACTGAGCAGCGTGAGCGACCGTTTCCATTAGGCTGTGGCCCACCGTAGACGGATCTTCAAGACCCACATCGCTACAGAGCGGATCAACACCCAACCCTTGACGAGGATAGTCCTGACAAATTTGTTGATACGCGTTGATAGCGTCGTATAGCTCGTCTTGGGTTAGCGTGTTGAGGTACCCACACTTACCGATTTCACCCTTGGGCAATGGGGCCGCTAAGTTGCCACCCCGCTTTTGAACAATCTTTTCTTGGGATGCCCAAACTGTTTCTCGGTTGAGTAGGACATCGTTCCAGAGACTGAGTCCAAAGGAGCTAATCAGTCGCAAAATGCGGTGGAATTCATCGGCAGTAATCCAGCTATCACGATAGCTGAGATAGGCACCAAAGCCCATACCGATGGCAACGGCATGGCCATGAAGCAAACCGGCTTCGATCTCAAATCCGGGAGACCAGGTATGACCAAAGGCATGGGGACGACACTGATGAGTTTCATAGAGATTGTCGTACTCAGCCTCAACATAGCTTCTCAGGGCCGCACCGAGAATTTTCTGGGAGAGAACGCTAATGTCTGCCCCTGGCTCACAGTCTAGGGTGCCAAAGCGGGTTTCGATCAGCTTTGGCCCAGCCTGTTCTAGATATTCAAACAGCTCTATGTTCTTCACAGTTGCCATTTTAATAATCTCGGCGATGCCGTGACGTAGCCAGCCTTCTCGCAGTGTCTTAAAGAAGGACCGGTCAGTCAAAGACAGCACCGGAGCATGGTAGGCTCCAAAGAGATTTTTGTAGCCAAAGCCATCGCAGCAGGTGCGAGGTGACGGCCCCGCGTCAATGCCAGCCACAATGGATGTGGACAGCATCACATAGGGCGTGTTGCGGTGGTAGAGAGCACAGGCCAAACCACCGGTATCGGTGAGGACGCCGCCGCCGATGATGAGAACAGGTTCATTCCGACAGACGCCGACCTGCTTAAAGTCACCCAGCATGCGTTCTACAGTGTGAATACCTTTATCTACTTCCATCGCTCGGTAGACAAGCTTTTCCAAGTGAATGCCGTGATGTCTGAAGTAGGTTTCAATTTGTTCGCCGTAGTAGCTTTCGACATTTTGGTCTACTAGACAGACACAGCGACCGTGGGCAATATACATGTCGCGTAGGACAGTCTGCTCAGGATCTAGAGAGTTTTCAACAACCCGAATAGAGGTAAATGTCCGTGATGTCATAACAGCTTCGATGATCTGGTCGTCATCGGTGCTGACTACGTGGGCCTGACTCTCACGGTAGCTAGATGTGGGATAAACCGCGTGGGGATTTTCGTCCACCAGATGGGCAGCTAAGTCCTGATAGAATGCGCTATCGGCACTGCGTAAAAGCCGCTCCAAGAGTTTGTTCGCGCCTAGATTTGACTGGTGTACTCGGTCGGCAAACGTATTCCACTTAGCCCCTGCAGATTGGTCAAATGCAGTAATTACTTCGGCGAGGAGACCGAAAAAACGACTAGTCGAGAAATTGAGACAGCTGCGTAAACTGCGACAGGCGGATAATCCTGCGATCGCATCTGCTGCTGCAAACTCTTTACCGAGTTCTTCAGAAAAAGCAGGACTGTTGACTAGCGCCAGGATTAAATTCCTAAAGGACTCGCCACAACAAATAGCTTCAACGGCGTCATCCAAATTTGGATGAACCATGGCTCCGCTATCGTATGCCGAAATAAATACCTTGAAAGCTTGGGTGGTGTTTGCCATTGTTGTTCCGAGAAGATAGCAACCGCAATATAACAAACTTTACAATATCAGATAAAAACACAGAAATTGTAATAAACCCAACTAAAGGAGGAACTTTCTTGCTAACTCCCGTGGGGTAGCTTAGGCTACATCGGCAAAGATGATTTTTGAGTTATGAAGACAGAAGTAACAGATTTTTATTTGCTTGTAGAATAAACACAAAGCTTTCAGAGGCTTGAATCTATCCTCTTTAGGTTCCTAATATAACCACATCGTTGTGTAGTAAGTCTGTGAGCTAGGAGACTTTTTTGGGCTTTCTTGTCAGTTAGTGTTGCCCCATGATTTTTTATATATGGCACTCTCTAAACAGCCGGTAGGATGCTACAAAAACAGCTGTGGCTATTGCCTGAGAGCCTGATATCTGTTCATTTGGGATGGATGTTGTTGACTATTTTCTGTATTTGTGCAGTAGCCATTGTTGGCAAGACAGAGAAGGGCCTGCTGTTAGAGGCGAATTTGTGCTGTTGTTGCTAATCTTATTGATTTAAATGTCTCTAGAGAGAAAAAATGACAGAGGTCTAGCCGGTATGTATCTGTCATGATTTTATGTGAAATTCTCCCAGCGGCAGCAGACAGCTATCAGGCGGCCAAAAACAGACCACTTTCAGTGCATATCCCCTGTAAAGGACGGTCCCAGCTATTTTTAGGGACTTTAGGCAGACGGGCAAATTCAAAAACAATGCCGATGGTGGGCTTGTTTCTCCAGTTTGGCTGACTCAGCATCCGATCGTAAAAGCCGCCGCCGTAGCCTAAACGATAGCCGTGAACATCACAGGCGACTGCGGGCACTAGTATGAGATCGACCTTGTGGGGGTCTATGGGGGGAGATGTGGGGTCAGGCTCGGTAATGCCGTAGGTGCCGGATCGTAGCGGCCAGCTGCAGGTGGGAAACCACCGATGCCAAATTAACTCCTTACCTTCACAGCGGGGCAGTCCCCAGGACCGCTGCTGGGCCAGGAGCTGGCCTAGGTCGGGCTCATTGCGAAAGCTGCAGTAGGCCAGAATCGTTCGAGACGATTGGAACGTGGACCACTGGTTTAGGTGCGTACAGATGCGATCGCACTTTTGCTGCCACACCTGGGGCGGCATTGCCTGACGAGCCTTAAGCAGCGAGCGTCGAATTTTGGCCTTTTTGTCCTGAATTTTGGTGATGGACGCTGGCCTGTAGGTCTCTGACATAATCACGGTTGCCCCGGTTATAGCATTTGCTATGGGTGCCGTTATGGTACATCAGATGGGGAAGGGGAAAGGGGGAAGGGAAAAGGGGAAAAGGGCTACAAAATCTGTCTTTCGCGATAGCGTTAGAAGGACATGAGGATATGGATGCCAGGGGAGTCTCGATTATTACCACCGTTTCACCTATTCAACGTTTATCGCAGGATGTAATCAGTTTGATTGCGGCTGGAGAAGTGATTGATTCTCTGGCGGCGGTGGTGCGAGAGCTATCGGAAAATGCGTTGGATGCTGGAGCTACACGTATATCCATTCACCTATGGCCAGACCTGTGGCGGGTACGGGTGACTGACAACGGTGCGGGCATGGGACGTGAGGATTTAGAGCAGGCGGCAACAGCTCACAGTACGAGTAAAATTCGCACCTGTGATGACCTTAGCCAAATCCAGAGTTTGGGCTTTCGGGGTGAGGCGCTCCACAGCTTGGCTCAGCTTTCGGCGTTAGAGATTCGCAGTCGGGTGGCGGGGGATATGGGCTGGCGCGTGATCTACGGCGCTGAAGGGACCGTGGCCGAGATTGAAGAAGCTGCGATCGCACCGGGCACGGTGGTAACCGCCGAGGATCTATTTATCCGACTCCCCAATCGGCGACAGGTCTTACCATCAGTGCCTCAGCAGCTGCGCCAAGTCCAGCAGACGGTGCAGCTGCTGGCCCTGTGTCACCCTCAGGTCACCTGGCAGGTGGGTCACAGCGACCGCGACTGGTTTACCCTCTGGCCAGGGTCTACGGCCAAAACGGTCTTGCCCCAAATCCTACGAGATGTGAGCGTTCACGATCTAGAGCAGGTCAGTTTAAGCGCTGAGGATCTAGGCTCTACTCAGGGACGCTTAGAGCTGCTAACCGGGCTGCCCGATCGCTGTCATCGCCGTCGTCCTGACTGGATTAAAGTGGCCATCAATGGCCGGACGGTGACCGCCCCTGTATTAGTACAGTCGTTGATCTATAACTTTAGGCGCACCCTGCCTCGCGATCGCTATCCGGTCTGTTTTTTACATCTCCAGGTACCGGCGGCCCAGGTGGACTGGAATCGTAATCCGGCGAAGTCGGAAATTTATTTGCAGGATACCGAAGGCTGGTGTGATTGGATTGCGATCGCAGTCGAAAAAGCGCTACGGCTCTCCAACCTAGCAGACAGTCCCCAGCGGACTCAGCAGCTATTTAAAACAGCTGAAGCCACGGCTAGCTACGGGGTCAGTAGCTCAGATCTACCCAGTCAGCTCAGCGCTGTCGCCCAGGTGCAAGATACCTATATTGTGGCGGAGCACAGCGGCGGTATTTGTTTGGTAGAGCAGCACATTGCCCACGAACGGGTGATTTATGAACAAATCAAATCCAGCTGGCAGATGACCACCATTGAACCTGCCATTATCCTGAGTCAGCTGTCGACGCGGCAGGTAGAACAGCTGCGTCGAGTGGGACTAGAGCTTGACTTATTTGGTGAAAATCTATGGGCGGTGCGCACGGTGCCCATGGCCCTAGCTGGGCGAGATGACTGTGCTGATGCGCTGTTGGAGCTAAGTCTCGGGGGTGATGTCGATGCGGCGATGGTGGCGACTGCCTGTCGCACGGCGATTCGTAATGGCACACCGCTAGATTTAGAGGCCATGCAAACTCTGTTGGATGACTGGCAGCGGACAAAGAGTCCAAGAACCTGTCCCCACGGGCGGCCGATCTGCTTGACTTTAGAAGAGTCGAGTTTGTCTCGGTATTTTAGGCGGCATTGGGTGATTGGGAAGAGCCATGGGTTGAGGAAGAGGGGGCCCTGAGCAAGGTATAAAAGGCGGTTCCCTTAGACTGCACTCAAGGAACGGTTGGGTTGGTGGCTAAAGGGGGTTGCTCAGGACTTTCCCTCCTGAAACCTCCCTGATCTGGGGACCTCAACGTCCCCAGGCCCCTTGCATAGGAGTGTATTGGGTAGGGGCTAAAGGTGGCTGCATTGCGATCGGTGAGGTTTTACGCTGCTCCGCATTCGCTCCACACCGTAAAAGTGCGGTTATTCTGTGTTTGGTGAGAATTTTAGTGCGCAAACAATAAAATACTTTCTAAAGTTATTTCTTTTGGTACGAAAAGCCTGAGAACAGATGGGATAGCAAACCTTTTTTAGAATTTTGTGCGATCGAGCATAAAATTCTAAACCGCTTCGCCGATCGCCCTCAGCCCACTTCGCTAGTAGTCAACCTTCTCTAGTACGAGGGTTGTAGGGCGGCGTCCCGCCCTGCCCAGGGGGTTTGGGGAACTCGGAGGGACCCCAAGCAGCCGGTTTTGCCATTAACCCAACCCCACAAACCTGTAAATACCCCCAAACCCTATCCACCAATCCAGAGTCATTAGAGTCAAACCACTCAATCCTAGTTTCTTTTCTAAACCAGGTTCGCTGTCGCTTAGCAAACTGCTGAGTATGACGAATGATCAGCGCGATCGCACCTGCCAATGTCCCCTCTCCAGCCAAATACCGCTTTATCTCCGCGTATCCCAACGTATTTAGCAGAGGTAAATCCTCACCGTAGCGGCTGATTAACGCCTGCACCTCATCCACAAATCCCGCATTCACCATGGCATGAGTACGCTCAGCAATTCGTAGCCGCAGGTCTTCGCCACAGTCTAACCCCACATATATAAGTGGATAATCTGGCGGATTTTCTCCCTGCTGGGACGAAATCGGGTTTCCTGTGGCATAGTAAACCTCCAGCGCCCGCAGTGTACGCACAGCATCGTTGGGATGAATCCGCTGGCTGGCTTCAAAATCTACCTGTCTTAAAAAGGCATAGCATTGGGATTGCCCCAGAGATGCCAGCTGCTGACGCAGGTTTGGCTGGGGAGCGACGCGAGGAATTCGGAGACCTTTTGAGATCGCGTCTACATATAGTCCGGTTCCCCCCACCAATAGAGGTATTTGTATCTGGGCCCGATGGATTTGCTGAATCAGTGTCTGGGCCTGGGTCTGATAGTCAGCCACCGTCAGCGTCTCAGTAGGCTCACACGTATCAATCAGATAGTGAGGCACCCGCTGCCGCTCTGCTAGAGACGGTTTCGCCGTGCCAATATCAAATTTGCGATAAACCTGTCGTGAATCTGCGCCTACAATCACCCCGTTTAACCGCTGGGCCAGATTAATCGCTAGCCCCGATTTTCCCGATGCCGTTGGTCCAACGACTATAATAAGGAATGGTACATAAGAACTAAATTCAGACTTACGAGTACTCAACGAAACAGACCCAATTTATATGTGTGTAAATTTTTTTGATCCATCCCTAATAAATACGCCTTCCCAAAGCCATTCAGAATCGCTTTTAACCCCTTTGTGCTAGAATCCGGGGGCACAATTTCATTTCTAACGCTACTGCGGCTTTACGACCGTCTTAGGAGATAGGAACGCATGACAACCGACTACGGTGCCGATCAGATTCAGGTGCTAGAGGGCCTGGAGCCTGTGCGCAAGCGACCAGGTATGTATATTGGTACCACCGGGCCACGGGGTTTGCACCACCTAGTTTACGAGGTTGTTGACAACTCCGTTGACGAAGCTTTGGCGGGTCACTGCAGCACCATTACTATTGACCTCAATGCCGATGGCTCCGTCACAGTTACCGACGATGGTCGGGGGATTCCCACCGATGTGCATTCTCGCACAGGCAAGTCTGCTCTAGAGACGGTGATGACAGTACTCCACGCCGGGGGTAAGTTTGGTGGCGGCGGCTATAAGGTGTCCGGCGGTCTCCACGGTGTGGGTGTCTCGGTGGTCAACGCCCTGTCCGAATGGGTTGAAGTGACCGTATGGCGCAACAAAAAAGAACATGTGCAGCGCTATGCTCGCGGTGAAGCCCAGGGCGAACTGCGGGTCAAAAACGGTGCCGGTACCCGGACAGGCACGTCCGTTAGTTTTAAACCCGACAGTCTAATCTTTACTGAGACGGTCGAATTTGACTACACCACATTGGCTGGGCGTTTGCGGGAGCTCGCCTATCTCAACGCGGGTGTAGATATCACCTTTACCGACCATCGCTTAGAGCTACTCAAGTCCGATGAGCCCAAGGTTAACCGCTATTTCTATGAAGGCGGTATCCGTGAGTACGTTGAATATATTAATAAAGAAAAGCAGCCGATTCACCCTGACATTATTTATGTAACGGGTGAGAAAAATGGGGTTCAGGTAGAAGCTGCGCTGCAGTGGAGTATCGATGCCTACTCTGATAACCTGATGGGCTTTGCTAACAATATTCGCACCGTTGACGGCGGCACCCACCTGGAAGGTCTAAAAGCGGTACTCACCCGTACCATGAATAACTTTGCCCGCAAGCGGAATAAGCGCAAGGACAATGAGTCAAACCTGGCCGGTGAAAATATTCGAGAAGGTCTAACGGCGGTTATTTCTGTCAAGGTGCCAGAGCCCGAATTTGAAGGTCAGACTAAAACCAAGCTGGGTAATACCGAGGTGCGGGGGATTGTTGACTCACTAATTGGTGAGACCCTAAGTGAGTATCTAGACTTTAACCCCAGCGTGGTGGACTCTATTTTAGAGAAAGCCATCCAGTCCTTTAATGCAGCCGAGGCGGCTCGTCGGGCTCGCGATCTAGTGCGACGTAAGTCAGTGCTGGAGTCTTCTACGCTACCCGGTAAACTGGCCGACTGTAGCTCTCGCGATCCGGCTGAGTCAGAAATCTTTATTGTAGAGGGAGATTCTGCAGGGGGTAGTGCCAAGCAGGGTCGGGACCGACGCTTCCAGGCAATTTTGCCACTGCGAGGCAAGATTCTCAACATTGAGAAAACCGACGATGCCAAGATTTATAAAAATAACGAAGTTCAGTCGCTGATTACTGCACTGGGGCTGGGTATCAAGGGTGAAGAATTTGACCCAGCGCAGTTGCGCTATCATCGCATCTGTCTGATGACGGATGCAGACGTAGACGGGGCTCATATTCGCACACTGCTGCTGACATTCTTCTATCGCTATCAGCGAGCCTTGATTGACCAGGGGTTTGTGTACATTGCCTGTCCGCCACTGTATAAGTTAGAGCGCGGTCGCCGTCACACCTACTGCTATAGCGAGCAAGAGCTGCAGCGAGGTATTAGTGAACTGCCTGACAATGCGAAATACAACGTGCAGCGCTTTAAGGGTTTGGGTGAGATGATGCCCGTTCAGCTGTGGGACACCACCATGAATCCAGAAAGCCGCACCCTTAAAAAGGTGGAAATTGAAGACGCGGCAGAAGCAGAGCGGATCTTTACGGTGCTGATGGGCGATCGTGTCGCGCCTCGTCGTGAATTTATTGAAACCTATGGTCCAAAGCTAAATATGGCCGATTTAGATATTTAGCATCTGGTCAAGCTGAGAATGCTGGCTGCTTTATCGGCATTCGCCATTGCTGATTTGAGGGATGCGCCGATCTGTTGGAAACGCCACGTATTTGCGTTTTGCAGATAAATCTATTCCGAGGATCAGCAACGCCAGTATGCTGGCGGGCGCAAATACATCTGCGCGAGGTTAATCGTCTCGTGAAGCTTACTGCTCATCCCAACGAAACCGATAGAAAAAGTATCCATCCTGAAACGCCTGTTCATCTAACACATGGTGAATCCAATCTTCGTCGATCAGACGCTGACCGACGCGAACGGCATCTTCTCGAGAAATATCTAAATACGCGATTAGCCAATCGACTGCTGCGCTGCCGACAAAACACTGCTGGTAGCTTTTTAGATGAAACTGACGTTCTTTAATTTGTAGACCGCCGACATTTCTCATCGCTGCTACTAGTTTCTGGAGGTCTAGCGTGACCAGCGGATTAACCTTTTCTACCGTTTTATCGTAATACCAGAGAGTGATCGTGCCGCAGTCCTCAACTAGAATCATGGGTTGGCCCTTTCGCTCTAGAACCTTTTGACGGGCTTTCTCAATCCCTGTGTATTTCTCTTCTTGATTATAAATCTCTCCTTTTATGTATAGCTTGCGCTGATATTCTATTCCGGGTAGCTGAACAGATTGCTCTCCGGCACGGCGGCTGAGAGTACAAAAGTCAACTTGTTCTGATTTGAGGATAAACATAACTATCTCCTAAAGCTCTAGGTAGAGAACTAATCTCACTGCTCTTTAGACGCGCTCGGAAAAAGCCTGATATGGAGAAAATCTGCTAGACTAGCGCGAGCTGTGAGCCAGTGATAACAAAAAATGGCAATGGCAATGGGGTGACTATTGGACAAGAAGCTTTACTTGAGTCAATACTAGAGAGGCAACGTCACTCAAGAATGAGAAAACTCTGAAAAAACGACAGGGTATTTCCTGATAAAGACTGAGTGATTTTTATTTTGACAATAGGAATCTGGGCGTTGCTGAGCCTCAGGATGATTTTATCTACAAAGTACTGTTCCATCGCCAACAGACGTGGTCTATTGTTCGAAGACCGTCTCAACTCTCTCTTAAGACAGAGCAGACATCTACGATTTTGCAGACGACGTAAAGGGAATTTTCTCCCTACAGTTTAAACGTAGGGAAAATAAGAAAACTATGACGAATCAGTCTGATCATTGTAAAAGAAGCACGTCCGGGAAAAGGTGCGGCTGGAGATCAGCAGGCAGTGCAGGTGGCTCAACCAGTTGGTGCAGCTGTTAACCCCCCTGGAACTCAGACAATGCCCGGTGGCAATGTGGAAGCAGCCGAAGCTACGATTGAGGCCGCTAAGGCGAGTGAAGCAAATACAGACATGAATACAACCGGTGGCTATGTCGTAGATGCATCTGGTCGCTTGGATAATGTGGCGGTTGAACCTGAAATGTATGTTGAAGGTGAAAAGTAAGAAACCGCAGTCAGCCTAATCTCGGGCTAACTATCAAAGAAAGCAGTCGTCACCAACCCAGACGACTGTTTTCTTTATGGTTTGGTATGGACGCTTTTATCTTTGGGGGGGCTGTAAGCCTAAGCTATGTAGCTGTTGATGCGATCGCACTAAAGAACCCAACCCTTTGCTCAGGATAAAACGCTGAATGTGCTCTCTAAAAACGATCGCCAACCTTAAAAATAACATTGGCATCACCCTCATCACTGACACCAAGTTCAAGCCGAACGGTACCGATTGTTGTCAAGGCTCGCACTCCCACACCGTAGCCAAACCCGTCACCAGGCTTATTGCGAACTTCAGCCGGTTCACCAATCACCTCATCCCCGGTACCCAAATCAGTGGCGTAGTCAAAAAAGAGAAGACCGCCGACGTCAATACCTTGATCAAATGCATCGAATGAAAAGGCCGGAAAACGATATTCAGCGGTAGCCTGGACAAAGCTTTCTCCTGTACCCAATTCACCCGAACCATAGCCTCGCACAGAGCTAGAACCGCCCAGGCTAAACGCATCATAGGGAGGAGCATCGCCAATGATGGTACCGCCCTGAACATTTAAAACTAACGTGCGTGGTCCTTCATCAAATCCAAAGATGTTGAAGGGTAGGTACTGGGTATAGTTAGCGCTGAGGCGGTTAAACAGAATATCAGCGTCGCCAATGGGAATCGATTGGTCCGAACCAAATAATAGTCTAGAACCGCTGGATGGGTTTCTAGTGTCATTACGCTGATCAAAATCAGCGGAGAAATTAACCGTTAGTAAATCATCTCGACCGTCGTCACTGACGGTAAGGGCATTACCAAACTCATCTTGAGAGACAATATCAGATGAGAAGAGATCTTCTCGAACAGTGATCTGCTGATAAGACAGCCCTAATGCAGCTTCTAAATCAGGTGCTAGAGCGCGAAAATATTCAACGCCACCGCCGATACGATGAACTATGGGGTCATCCCCGCTGGGCGTCTCTACCTCGATTTCTCCATTATCGAATTCAGGTTCTAGCGCTCGCTGATTGGCAAAGTTGATGCCATATCCTGATGTATCGTCGAGGAAGTGTCTAAAGTCTAGGTCTACACCCAGCGTATTTTCACCGCCCTCAATGCCGAGTGATAGAGTTTGATTGTTGTTGCCTATATTTTCTAGGCCGAAACGGACACCGACTGAAATACCGCTGGCTTCGTTGGATGTAGCCGGTACGGGCGTGGGACGCTCTGGACCTCGTAATGCCGTGGGTCGCGGTATGCCTGAGCCAAGATCAAAGAAAAAGGAGTTAGGCTCGCTGACGTCAACGGCCATCACCACCCTATTAGTCTCGGCTGCAGGCTCAAGGGTCAAATGCGCTTGCCCAGATGTAGACAAGTGAGCAACCTGTGACAGACCTCTCTGAGCAAGTTCCGGGTCGTAACTATCTCCAGGTTCTAAATCGAACCTGGCTGCGACTAGGCTGCGATCTCTCGGAGTCGATTCAATTACAATCCCTGCTTTGTTAACAAAGCGTACCTGAATAGCTGTAATGACTTCACCATTACCAACGGGGACACTCAGTTCCTCTGTTGCTGAGCCAGAGGCTGCTGGGGATGCGCTGTCTTGTCCCCAAGCGGGAGATATCAGCAGCACAGAACTTGCAAGTGTACTCAAGGCTATCGCTACGAACCCTGTGTGCTGTCGTAGTTGCTGGGGGGCTAGCGTTACGTTCATAGGTTTTAGGATAGCTATGCTCTATAGTTTTGGGGCTTTATTGATATTAGCCAAGTATGGTTCTCGATTGAAGAACTTGGCGAACTAACGAGCCGGTGCATCCCCTCAATCGGCAACGGCAAATTATCGATACGCTATCCGCTGGATAGTTTGTATTCAGTCAAAAACTGGGTACTAGAGTAGGGAGTTTTCCGTATGGAAAGCTGACCCAACTGTAGTTTTTGTAAATAGATTTCATACATCATCCATGGTAAAACCTGAGCCCGGACAGACTATGAGCCCAATAGCCTCTTTCTATCGGGCATTAGCATGCTTTGCCTTTATCTGGTCGGGGCTTATGGTTTGTCGGCTGATTCTATTCATTTACCTTCACAACGCATTTGAAATATCCCTAGAGACCGAGTTGGCTTCTAGCGGATATACTGCAACTCCCTTCCCCCTGGATGGCTACATTCAATTTGGTGCAATAATCCCTGTTCTGATAACTGTAGGCATTGCCCTATGGCAATACACCAACCATACTGAGCGCGTCGCTAAAGCTAAAGGCATTATTGCCCATGAACTATCCGCCCTTGAAGAAAGCGGCTGGCAAATTGAACATAATACGCCCCCAGGTAATATCGATATATTCTGTGTATCCCCCAATAACAACACCTATGTGATTGACATTCAAACCTACAAAGGAGCTATTGTTGCCGATCAGAAAAAGCTATATCGCCGCATTGGAAAAACAAAATATCCATTCAAGCAAGGGTATCTGCCCCAGGCAGCAAAACAGTCCCTAAAGTTTATGCAGACAATGGGGATCAATCCTGTGACACCCATTGTGACGTTCCCCAATGCCAGGGTGGCAATCCCTGGCACACCCATCAACCATGTTTACGTCACCGACAGAGCTCAGCTAATCTCACTATTAAAAACATTGGGATGAATGATATCAAGCCGCTTGCAAGGCTTCGAAACGGTTTCTTATTTTCACCTATATCTCTAAAGGCGTAGCTTGGTTTTTAGCTGCTGGGTACGCAATTTTAATTGTGGATGGGTGGGTCCAACTCCAGCCCCATGTAACAACGTATAAAAACAAGGAATCACAAATAGCGTCAGCACCGTCGCTAGCGACAGTCCCCAAAAAATCACCACCCCCAACGGCTGCAAAAACTCCGATCCCTCGCCCAGCCCCAACGCCAGCGGCAGCATCCCCAACACCGTCGTCACCGTCGTCATCAAGATGGGGCGTAACCGCTGCGGCGCGGCCTTTAGCATCGCCACCATACGGCTGCATTCTTCGGCCACATAAATCTGATTTGCCAGCTCCACCAAGATAATCGCATTGTTCACCACAATGCCCACCAGCAGCACCGCCCCCACCACTACCGTTGCTCCAATAGCCGTCCCCGTGACATACAGTCCCAAAATTCCACCCGCCAACGCCAGCGGCACCGTCAGCATAATCACCAGCGGGTCAATTAGCGAGTTATACTGCACCGCCATCACCGTAAACACCAGGAATACCGCCAGACCGCCCAGCAAACCTAGCCCCTGCTGAATTGCCTCATAACTCTGGGCGCTAAAGCTAGGCAGCCGTACCACACCCTCCGGTAGCGTCACCGTTTCCATCACCCGATCGACCTCAGCTAGCGCCTCACCCAGGCTGGCATCTTCTGCCAGACGGCCCTCAATAATAAAGACCTGCCGCTGATCGATCCGTTGAATCTCTCCTGGCGAACGACCGTTCTCAATCTTGGCCACGTCTCCTAGCCGTACTCGCTGCTGGTCACCATTTAACAGCGGCAGCTGCACCAGCTGCGCCGGATTTTGCACCAGGCTATCAGGCGTCTGCACCCGAACATCTATTAGCCGATCGCCCCGCTGCAGCTGGGTAGGCACTGCCCCCGACAGAATTGTCTCCACCGTGCGACCAATGGCTTCTGCTGAAATTCCCACATCCGCCGCCCGTTCCCAGTCGGGTCGAATCTGGATTTCTGGCTGGGGCGGATCCGCATCGGGTAGATAGCTAGCCAGTATGGCCTGTTCATCCAGGGCATCTAGTACCTGCTCGCCTGCTTGTTCTAAGAGAGCAATATCGCTGCTCTGTAAAATCACATCCACATCGCTACGCACAGGAGAATTGCTTAAAATCAAACCCCGCACCGAGCCGGGAGAGACCCGCATCCGAGTTTTAACCAGATTTAGCTGCTGCAGCTCCTGATTCATGCGGTCCGTAAAGGCTTCTACATCGGTTCCTGGCTTGAGCGTAAGCGTGCTAGAGCCGCGCAGGGCATTGTCGATACTGATATTGCCAAAGAGAAACCCGCCGGAGGTGCTAAACACATAGTCAGTTTCTGGCTGAGTCAGCAATATCTCATCGACGGCGGTCATCACCTGGCGATTTTCCTCCAAGGTAGTTCCTGGGGGTAGGCTAACCCAGACTCTGGCCTGACCGTTGCTGATACTGGGTAAAATCTCCTGGGGAATCTGTTGCACCATGATCCAGCTGCCCCCACCAAAAATCAGCATAGCCGCAGCGATAACAATCACTCGCCGCTGTAATATCCAGCTTAGAGTTCTTCCATAGCCGAGGGTGAGTTTTTGCAGCCCCCGACTAAATCGCTGGATGGGCCAAAATCGACTCACACCGCTAGATGTTTTGATGGCCAGCAGTCGTGCCGCCAGCGTGGGAACCACAGTCAGTGCCACGAGCATTGATGCGGCTACCGCCAGACTGATGGTGACGACAAGCTCGCTAAACAACAGTGAGATAAATCCACCCATCAGCAAAAACGGCAGGACGGCCACCAGGTTTGTACTGGTTGATGCCACCAGCGCCGATTCTAATTCTTGACTGCTAGCTTCTGCCTGACGCACCACCGGACGCGAACTGCGGGCCACGCCTTCGGTAATGTTCTCTAGCATGACAATGGCGTTATCAACCACGATACCGACACCGAGCGCCAGTCCCCCCAGGCTAAATACATTCAGCGATAGACCAAATAGCCCCGATAGCAGTAGGGTCACCAGCGTAGCCAGAGGAATAGCTAAAACAATAATAAATGTCTGTCGTAAGGAGCCGAGAAACAACAAAACGGCAACGGCCGCCAGTCCGGTCCCTGTTAGACCAGCGGTGGCTACATTACGAATAGAATTCTGAATAAAGATAGACTCGTCTAAGGTGACATTAAGAATAAGATCGTCAGGAACAAGACCCGATGCTTTCAGCTGTTCTAGCCGTTCTTTAACCCCGTCTACGACAGCAATCGTGTTAGCAGTTGGCTGTTTTTGGACGCTGACTTTTACCGCAGGCTGGCCGTTGAGGCTGACAAAAATTCGCTGTTCTTCAGCGCCGTCTACCACATTAGCAAAGTCTCGCAGATAGACCTGCTGGTCACCCACTTCAAAGATAAGATTACGAATCTCTTCGGCGTTGTCAAACTGTCCGGTTACCCGCGTTAGCGGTTCGCTGTTTTCTCCTTTTATACGGCCACCGGCAGTGTCCTGATTACGCTCTTCTAAGGTGTCTAGCACATCGGTAATGCCCAGCCCCAGTGCCTGCAGTCGATTGGGGTCCAGATTGACCTGAATCTCTTCTTGGACACCCCCGGACACATCCACGCTGGCTACTCCCTTGACGGTGTTTAACTCTCTTGCCAGGTCTTCATCGGCAAACACCCGCAGATCGATCCCCTGCAGCGTTTCTGAGGTGAGCGCGATCTCATATACCGGTAGCTGGGACGGGTCAAACTTAAACAGACGCGGCTGTTCGATGCTGTCGGGCAGACGGTTACGGGCGCGATTAAGGGTGGCATTAGCGTCATTTAGGGCCTGGTCAATGTCTCCTCCTGGTTCAAAATAGAGGTCTACGCTGACCCGCCCCTCTCGGGTTTGAGACACGACTTGGACCACACCTTCTGTGGCAGCAAGGGCCTGCTCTAGAGGGCGAGTCACTTCATCAACGGCGACCTCAGGAGAGACTCCTGGGGCATCGGCCCGCACGCCAATACGGGGATAGGTAATAGAGGGCAGCAGATCCACCGGTAGCTGCGAGGTATAAATCAGTCCTAAATCTATTTCGGCCACCGAGAGCATGAGGGTGGCAATATGGCGACGAATGGCCAGGGTGCTGAGGCTGGTTTTCATTAGTTTTCTGCTTCGGACAAGATACTGAGTCGTACGGTCTGACCTGTTTCCAGGGGGCGGTCGCTCTGGACGACAAATGATTCATTGACGTTGAGACCAGAGAGAATCTCGATCTGACCTTTTTTGGCCTCGCCGGTTGTAACTGACCGGGCGATTACTTTAGTCGGCTCGATATCTGGTTCAACGACAAAAACGGTATCTTCCGCGTTGCCGGTGGCTAGGGCGCTGGTGGGGACCACAACCTGCTGTTCCCCGGTGGGGGTAAAGCTGACTCGGGCGAGTAAACCGCTGCCGATGCGACGGTCGGGGTTGTTCATGGTGACTTCGATGGTGACCAGCCGGGATACGGTATCAGCAACGGGAGAAATGCGGGTGATGCGGCCTGCGATCGCACCCAAATCAGCAAACGCATCCAAACGAATTTGCGCCGGCTGCCCCACACTTAGCTGCCCAAAATCCAGCTCAGACACCTGGACTTCAACGGTGAGCACGCTGAGATTACCCAGCTCCAGCAGCGTTGCCCCCGGCTGCACATAGTCCCCTGGATCTACCAGCCGGTTGAGCACCGTAGCCGCCTGCGGCGCGTTTAGTGCTACCCACCGTAGCTGCTCTTGGGCTTCTGCTACCACTGCCTGCTGTGCCTCTACCCGACCGGCGGCGGCGGTAATTGTCTGCTGCCGTGCCTGTAACTGAGCCTGGGCCGACTTTAGGGCCTCTTCCGCATTGGTCAGCGCTAGTTCAGCGGCCTCAGCCGCCTGCTGGGCGATAGCCCCTTGATTTGCTAGCTGTCGCAGCCGGTCGGCATCGACTTTGGCCTGGTCTCGCGTGGCTCTAGCCTGGGCGACTGCCGCCTCAGCATCGGCAATGGATACCTGGCTTTCAGCAATTTCTGAGCGCCTGACCGACAGCTCTGCTTGAGCCTCATTCACCCGAGCGCTGAGCAGCCCACCGTCGATGCGGGCCAGGGTGTCTCCTGCCTGGACCGGGTCGCCCACATCTACATTGACGGCGATGACTTCACCCGAGGTCTGGGCCCGTAAGGCTATCTGCTGCTGGGGGCGGGTAGTGCCGGTATATTCTAGGGCGGCGGTGAGGCTACCTTGCTGGGCACGGGCGGTTTCTACAGCCACTGGCTGGTTTTCATCAGGGCGTCCAGGACGGCCCGTCTGAGCTTCACTACGGTTGAAAAAGCCACAGCTGGGCAGCAATAACAATAGTCCCAGCCCTGTAGTTGCTTTAACGCTCTGTCGCAGCTTGCTGTACCGAAATCTAGCCATGATGATCAGGTAGCTCCTGTCTGCTCCGTCTATGGTAGGTAGCTATGGAACCGTACTTTGTATCCCAAGCCGCTTTTATCCTGGCACAGTTACTATGGGGATGCTGCGGCATCCTATGCACCTATGTGTTTTTCTGCTACCGCTAGTTTTACCGCTGCTGCCTTGCTGCTGCCGACGGGGCTCTATGCCTGCAAGCTGGCTGTGGAGTGCGATCGCAGGTATCTCCCCCTAGCGTTAATTCCCTGTATGTTTTCTATTCAGCAAGGGTTTGAAGGGATGGAATGGCTGGCCATCCACGGCCAGCAAGCAGACCTAATCCGGCTAGCCGCCCTAGGATTTCTCACATTTTCCCATGGGGTTTGGCCTCTGTGGCTACCCCTGACTATGTTTGTCGTAGAGCAACGACCGCGGGCTAAAAAGGGACTGCTGGGCATGACTCTACTGGGTGCTCTATTTGGTCTCTCTCTCTATGGTCCCTTTCTGTTTTCTCCTGATACTTTCTCTGTAACGGCAGCCCAGGGGTCTATCGACTATCAGACTCAGCTGATCTACGATCGGTTTTTTCCCCGGTCGGTGCCACGGCTCATCTATCTGCTGCTTGTAGCGATGCCGCTTTGGCTCTCCCCACTGATTCAGCTCAGGGTTGCGGGCGGGTTTCTAGCTCTATCGCTGGTGGTCGCTTACGGGTTTTATAACTATGCTTTTGTCTCAGTGTGGTGCTTTTTTGCAGCCATTTTATCTAGCTATATTATTTTCTTTCTGAGCTCTACCGTCTCTAAACCGGTATTTGAAGAGACCTAATCAAATTGCTGTACAAAACTGCACAAAACTCTGTAGAAACTACTGTGTGACCTCAGTCGTCATACCCTCAATCGCCACTAAGCCATCCCTGCTCCCATGACCCAGCCCATCAAATACGCTAACGTTGCCGATCTCTACGATAGCTATGTGCAAATAACCCTAGATATTCCTTTCTTGCTAGACCAGGTTAGAGGTGTATCGTCCGATATTTTAGAACTCATGTCGGGAACGGGACGTATTTCGATTCCTCTACTAGAAGCAGGTGCCCAGCTAACCTGTGTTGATAAATCTCCTGAAATGCTGGCTGTTCTCAAACAAAAATTGTCTCAGCGTGACCTTGCCGCGACGGTACATGCTGTCGACGTGTGTCTATTAGATTTAAATCAACAGTTTGAGCGAATTCTGTTACCGTTTCAAACATTCTCTGAGCTGCTATCTGCTGCTGAACAGCGTCAGGCCCTAACCCGTATTTACCAGCATCTTTCGTCCAATGGTCGCTTTATCTGTTCGCTGCACAATCCCCACGTTCGCCTGAGAACCGTTGATGGCAGACTCAAGCTCAGGGCGCGCCATGCGCTACCCGATGCTCAAGGGTCACTGATGCTGTGGACTATGGAGACGTACGACCCGGATCTCAGACATGTCCATGGTTTACAGTTTATTGAAACCTATAATCTGCAGGGAGTCCTTCAGTCTAAGCGGTTTATGGATATTCAATTTAGCATCCTTGAAAAAGAGATGTTTGAAGCGTTGATTAAAGAGGTCGGATTCAAGGTGTTGGCTATGTACGGAGACTATACCTACGGAAAGTTTCAGCCGTTGGAAAGTCCGTTCATCATCTGGATTCTGGGTAAATAGGGCCACGATGCTGTGGCTCAATCTTTCCTAGATGATTTCCAGCCGAGGATAGTCAGGTGTCTCTGTTAGGACCGATGGCTGGTGATCCCGGTGGCTGATAACGCTGACTTTGAGGCTGCGATCGCACTGAACAATATCAGCTATCAAGGAAGACGACTCTTCCAACGAGTTCAGCTGTAGCAGCTGCCAGGTTTTCGGAGAGATCAGCTGGTGTAGCAACAAAAGAACAGACGGTTCATCGACCTGAGTGAGCGGGGCCAGAACTTGAATAGCCAACGCGCTTAGTTCAGCCGTGTCCAGCGTTATTGTCTGGTCTAACCCAATGGCCAGCGGGTACAGTTCGATCTGGTTCAAACTTTGCCAAGCTACTGAATACAAAGGATTGTGGGGCTCAATTCGATCCAAAATTTTAAGCAAAGGTAAAACGGCCACGCTACCAAGTTTAGGTATCAGCTGGCTCAGCTGTTCTTGCACAGCCGATGATTGCGTTGTGAGCAACAAGTGAACCGTAAATCCCAGCAGCTGCTCAAAGCTCCAGGACTCAACATCATTGTTCGAGTCGTTTGCAGCTAAATCGTAAATCGTAGAGAGATCGTGACTTTCAAGCGTATGCTGGCTGTATAACTCAACTAGCCGGGGATCAAACAAGGACACCATAATAAACCGCTAGCTCTATGCACTAGCACGAGTGATTGCAAAAAACGAAAAAGCGCTGATTAGAACCTGTCTTACTTAGCGGAAATGGAGTTGGTGGAAGTGGAGAGAAATGGAGTGTGTAGAGCTGCGATTCAGAACTTGAAGCGTTTTTCTATGGCTACAGCCACCAGATCCTATAGCTAAGGCTGATGTTACTTAGATCACAGATTGAGCTATTGAGTATCGAGCTATACGGTGTACCTAATTTGTACACCCTATTAAAAGGTATTGCAAGCTACCGATGTAAATATCTATGAAATCCGGGTAGAGGTTTCATGACATTCTGATGGCTCATAGAGATCCATCAAAAGTTTAGAGACTGAATAGAAGAATCTGACAAGGATCGTAATAAAAGGACTCAGAGAAAATAGAAGAGATTTTTTGAAAGAATAAACAGCATAAAAAAGGACACCCTGGGTAGGTGTCCTGGTATGTCCCTTTTCGAAAGGTGGTTGAGAATTAAAAGGATGGCTCCTTGATAGAACAGACCTAACCAGCCGATGGATTAATCCTCTAATGCCCTAATCGCAGATAGTTGTCTTACTGAGGAAGATTCTCAGATCTCACTTCTAGAGACTTTGCCTCACCCCGTCTTTGTACTTCAATGGTTAGGTTCTCACCCACTCTTCCCGCTCCAACAATGCGCTGGACTTCGGTTGAATCTGTCACAGATTCTCCCCCAATGGCGGTAATCACATCCCCAGCGCGTAGGCCGCCCTTGGCCGCCGGTGAATCTGATAGTACCCGAGCAATTAAGATACCGGTCTCTTCTTCGACGGTTAAACCGCTGTTAGGATTGCTGTTGATCTCCTCTTTGACGTTAGCGCTAAGGGTGATCATCTGAATGCCTAGGAACGGATGCTCTACTTGACCTGTTTCGGCCAGCTCCGTTGCAATGCGATCGACCATATTGATGGGAATTGCAAAGCCTAGACCTTGGGCTCCGCTGATAATAGCCGTATTGACCCCGATAACCTCGCCCTGCTGATTGAGCAGGGGACCACCAGAGTTACCCGGATTGATGGCGGTATCGGTTTGGATAAACTCTACTCGCTTATCGGGTACACCAACCTGGTTGCTAGACCGACCTACGCCGCTAACAATGCCAACGGTGACCGTATTATCTAGCCCCAGCGGATTGCCGATGGCAATGGACCATTCGCCAGGCTGTAGCTGGTCGGAATTTCCTAAAGAAACTGTGGGCAGATTGCGTTCGTTCACTTTGATGACGGCAATATCGGTCACCGGGTCGCTGCCTAGAACCTGTCCGTCTAGAATGCGACCGTCTTTTAGGGTGACGGTGACGGTATCAGCGCCGTCAACCACATGGGCGTTGGTAATAATTTGACCATCTTCGCTGATGATAAAACCTGAGCCTAAACCGCGTTCGGTGCGCTCTTGGCCGCCTTGGGGTGAACGTCCCCCAAAGAACTGACGAAAGTTGGGATCGTTAAATACATCTGGAATCCCCTGGCTGACGGTTCGTGATGCATCGATGCGAACAACGGCAGGACCGACTTCAGTAACAACGTCGGTAATAAAGTTGGGGTTAGCAGCAGCTGCGATGGCCGGAGCGGCGGGTGCGGTTTGCGCGATCGCGCTCTGGTTACGCAGGGGCGACTCAGGGGACCAGGCTAGAAAACCACCTGCTGAGGCCAGACCCGCGCCTACTAGCAGACTACTCAATGTGGAAAAGCGCCGGGATGACTTAGCGTTGGATGAATGTGGCATAGCAGGAGACACGTTGATCGAGTTTTGATTCAGTTATCCCTAGCGTAACTGGCCGATGTGTCACGGCTGTGACATCGAGATGTCGATCCTGTGTCAGCTAATTTTGGAGCGTTTAGGCGTTGCGATCGCTAAACTTTTGCCACTGATCTGGCGGCGGCGATAAAAATTCGTAGGAGCCTGCCGCGCTGCCCGGTCTTGCTGTCAGCACAATATCAAATGAAAGAGAAATTCTCAACTCTTCTGTATGATTCATCGTGACACCATGACGCTGTTTGGCCGGGAATAAAATCAGTCGGCCTTCGGTGGGCACATACATTGCCTGGTCTTGATTAAACTCATTCCAGCCCGCAATAATATTGGTATTTTCGCTACCCATCCCGGGACTGACCTCATTGGGGCGAACGTCATCAAAAAAGACCAGACCCCCGGCTTCATCACTGCCTGAATTGGGCACCGACACATAGTACACCGCGCTGATGTGGGCGGTATTGTGACAGTGGACCCCGACTTCTTGTTGGTAACGCGAGATTACCGGCCACGCCCGCTGAATGTAAAGATCGACCTGGGTTAAATCCAGCCCAAGTGTCTGAAGATAGTTTTGCACATGATGTTCTACCTGGCTGACAATCCAGGCAAATCGAGGATCGATGTGAATCTGTTCTGCGCCATGGAGATCTCCCGTCCAGGCCATCTCAGGAAACGCTCGCCGCTCATAGCCGTCTTTTTCTAGCTGTAGAGCTGCGTCCATCAGCTGCTTTTTATGAACGATAGCTTCCGGCAGGTCTTCATAGTACACAGCGAGGGGAAACCAGGTATCAACGGGCATACAGATGTCTGATCTTTGGTAATGGCCTATTGAATATAGCTTGGGACAGCCGCGCCTGGTTTGACCGTAGACATCAGCTCAAAATCCTTGCTGCCAGTAGATCGTATCAATGGGCTACTGGTCAATACGCACCAGACGAATCTCTGTACGCTGATTACGTGGGTTGCTGGCGGGTACGCCTGGAAGTGGTTCGCTAAACCCTTTCCCTTCAGCCACAATATTGTGCTCAACGGACTGGCTTTTGAGAAAGTTCACAACGGCTTCGGCCCGCTGCTGGCTCAGACGCTGATTGAGAGCAGCATCGCCTGTTTGAGACGTGTGACCAATGATGCGCACCGCGACCGTTTCAGTATTAAATTCGTTGATTTCAGCCGCTAGCTGAGCTAGGGTTTGTTCACTTTCATCGGTGATGATGGCCGATCCTGAGCCAAAGGCTACTTCGCCTCGGACGTTTAGATCACCAATGGGCTGGGCGCTTTGAATATCTGCAGCGGTTAGCTGTGCCTGGGGTTGCTCAGTCTCGGAGTCTCCCGTTAAAAATGTGGCTAATTCTGGGTTGTCTGTTTGGACCAGCTGAATCAAAGCTTCAGTATTGGCCACGGCTTCGGCGATAAAGCGATCGCTGTAAAGCTCATCGGCTACCGGTACCTGTGCTATTTGACCCGACAGTACCAGAATGGCGGCGGTGGCATCGATTCGTTTGGAGAGAATACCGTCGCTCATCCATCGTCCAGATTCGATTGAGGTAAAAAAGTCAATGCCACCTAGAACTGAATCCACTTGGGCGTCAGATAGATTACCATCCGCCTGAATCTGGGCTTTTAGCTGAGTGTCGTCTTGGGCGGCCTGGTCCATGCGCTGATAGTAGGCCGATAGAAACCGGGTGAGCTGATCTTCTTCTGACTCGATCAGGTCATCTGATGCCACAATGACATCCAAAATCGCATTGGGAGCATCTTTGCTAGAAAGAACAACCGTGTGTCCCTGTTCTATCGCCTGACTGACAAAGGGTTCCCAAAGGACGGCGACGGCGATGTTCTGGCTAGGATCCTGGAGTTCTTGCCAGGCCTCGGACGCTTCAGCAACCTGCAGCTGATTAAAATCAGATAGCTCAAACCTATCAAATCGAATGTCTAGCACCTGGGCCAAAAACTCGCTAGGCGTATCGACTGCATAGGTCAAACTCAGATCCTGATCCTGGTCTAGCAGTTGACGGAGATCGTTGAGCGATCTGAGACTCTCGTACTTGGGGGTGTTGAGTACAACGGCATCGGCTCCGACGGTACGGTCAATTAGTCCTACGATCTTACCTTCGGGGTCGTGCTTGAGGTATTGATCGAGTGTGGTGACAATTAAGTCAGCACTGTCGTCTTCTAGACGCGCGGCTCGTGTCGCCTGGTCAAACTCGTTCTCGAATCGTAGCGATAGCCCTACTTGCTGAAGCTCTGCGTTAAACTCGGGCGAACGAAAGGTACTGTAACCGCTGAAGGTATCGCCTAAAATGACCAGCTCATTCGTTCTGACAGTCGAAAATGGCGGCTGCGAAAATACTGTGTCTTTTGACCGCCAAATACCTACAGATACCGCGATCGCACCCCAAATATAGACAATTGGTGGTGGGCCGCCTGTACGTTTCGACACCGAAGACTACCTCTAGTAATTTCCCTTAAGAACTCCCTTCAGCTTGTTGAGCATTACATCAGAACAATACGCAGAGTGTTTTGATGCTTGTATTAACGAACACCAGTCGGCCTCAAAATAATGACAGATGTCAGACTCAGAGCTGAGACTTTGGTTCATTGCAGCTATGAGAGACTTGCTCTGCTGTTGAGACTATTGTTGGACCGTAGAGGTCTTGTTGATGGTTGCTTTATCTGCTGAGGTTGCCGACTGGTCTAATCGAGGCTGATTTTCTAAATAGCGAGTCTCTACCAAATTCTTTACAGTTTCAAGCGATGCTCGAATAGATTTTGCATCCTGTTCGCTGTGGGATTTAGCGGTGGCTGATGGCGTTTTGTTGTCTGCTTTCGCTTGTTTGAGCAATAGAAAATTGCTTTTGTAAGTTTCTAGACTCTGTTGATCTTGCTGCAGCTTTGATAGATAGCCGCTGATTGAGTTTTCTAGTTGTTTGATTTGGGCTGCTAGCTTGATTAGCAGCTCCTCTAGCTGCGCTACATAGGCCGTAGTGGTGGCTATATCACCTTGATGTCCAGTTCTTTCTGCTCGTAAAACAGATTTTTTTGCCTGCTTTAGAATTGTTGCTTTGCGCAGATACGTCTGTTGTACCTGTTGCAGCTCGGTCTGTTGTTGTTCGATATGGGCTGCGAGCTGCTGTACGGATTCCTGCATGACCTTGAGGAAGGCTTCAGCCGATGCGATCGCATCCTCATCCAAACAGGTATCCTTCTCCAGATTTGGAACTTCTTCAGAGATTCCCCAGAGCCAGTTCCATACGGTCAGGGTTGCTTCGCCTCCGCGTTCCCCCATCAGCCAATAAACAGCCTCTTTCATCGGTTGCTAAGTGAAGTGCAGATGTGGTGGTTCGTGTAAAAAATGACTCAGCTAGCGCTGGGCCAGTCAAAAGCACCCTAGAAATTGGCTATGTGCAAATATCTTAGTCAATGGGAGCAGCGCTACGGGTATCACTTCAGCCAATTCACATACAATGCCTGCTCTTTATAAAGATATCGATATCTCTACTCAGACTCACTCAGATAACCTTTACGCCAGCCTCAGAAAGGTATCAACCTATCCTCAGGGACCTGCCGGATAGTAGTTAGTAATCGAAGCCGCACATCGCGTACACCGCCGCTGCTGCTGCTGACGATGGACGTAATTTGAACCTAGTGAGAACCAAGCTATGAAGAACCTACTTTCCACCGGTCTATCTGCTCTAATGCTAACGGTCGCCGTTGTACCTTTATCACAAGCTGTTAATGCCGACGCTTTGGCCGCTCAACCCAGCATTACGCGAACGGCGGCGGCTAAGACGCTGCTGACCTCTGGGCAGTTTGTCACCGTCGATCAATCCCATGCCACTACAGGGACTGCTCGGATTGTGGAGAAAAATGGGCAACGTATTCTTGAATTTGATGGGGCCTTTGATACCGCCCGTGGTCCCGCCGTTCAAGTTGTTCTCTACAAAGGTGACACGGTTCCAGTCAATCTAGATGAAGCTGACTACGTATCCATTGGCGATTTGAAAAGCTTTGAAGGCTCTCAGAGCTACGTATTGCCCGCTGATGTTGACTACAGCGAGTATGGTTCTGTTGCCATTTGGTGTGCAGAGTTCAACGTTACCTTTGGCTACGCTGATATCTAATGCACTGTTGTAATTGCTCTGTTCTAGTGCGGGGGCATCTTGCGTCAATGCCCCTCAAATCTTTGCTTACTCGAACTCGGGCAAATCTAGCTGCTTTTGCTTTTGCACTTCTACGGCAGGTGCCTGGGCAGGCATTAGTTCCTTCTGTCGTTCCTCTAGCTTCAGCGGTAGCTGTACCTTCTGCGGTTTCTGCGTCTTGACCTGCTTCACCTTCGGTAGGCTGCGCTCTAAATCATTGAGCGGTCGAGGAATGACCATGACCGCACTGAGTTCGCCAATGCGCTCAGCCTCATGCATCCCGGCCTCAACTGCAATGGCTACGTTAGAAAGTGAGCCACGAATCAAAATCGTACATAGCCCTTCACCAATGGTTTCATGGGAAATTAGTTCAACTTCCGCTGATTTGGTCATGGCGTCTGCTGCTCCCACCATGGCTGGAAATCCTTTTGTTTCCAGTAGGCCAATGGCACCACTGCTCATGTGAGTTTCCCCGACTCCGTCCAGCTCACTCATGCGGGGCAGAATGGGCAATACCTTTTCCATATCGGCCATAGGACGTGGAATCAGCGATGAAGAGACCAGCTGACCAAACTGTTTGGCCGTTTCGACGCCGGCATGAACGGCCATGCGCACGTCGGCAACACCGCCTCGAACGATGGCACTACACTGGCCACCCCCGGTTTTTTCGTAGCCCACCAGGTAAACATTTGACGATTTCATCATGGCATCGGCGACACCAATGATGGCTGGAAAACTCGTTGTCGACACCACGCCCAAAGCTGAATGCTGCACCCAGCTCATTAATGACCTGGCTTTATCGGTGGAACTAGCGAGCGCGGAAGAGTCTACTGGCATCGTGAGTCTCAAGGAGTATTAAATGAGTCCTCAGAGTTAAGGCCCATTCAACACTGTACGGTGAAAATCTGAATAAAGGCGTCTAAAAGCGATGTTACTTATTACTTTTGGGAGCTTATGGTTGATATCTGGTAAGTGAGAATAACTCTATTAAGAGAATTATCACTGCTTGTATAGATAGATCTTAATGTACCCCTCATTCTAAGAGACTTTCCTAGATCAGTGACTAGAATCTCCATTATTTAAGGGCTGTCTATGGGGAAAAAGCGCCGATAGTAGGTTGTTTAAATGATCACGACCATACACATGGTCAGGAGTTGAGATACTTGATGCGTTGGTCGACGGGGTGGCGGGGGGCTCAGATCCAATATCTGGCACATCAACTGCCTTGGGGGAAACTGACTGGGGTTGAACGGTTGGCGATGTTCTTGGGGGAATGGGGACCGAAGGCACAGGCCCGTCACTGGCTTCGACGTTATCTGAAAAATTAGAGGTTTGGAATGTTGAACCTGCCCCATTCTGAGCGGATGAATGGGGCTGCGGAGAGATGTTTGCCTGGACCAAAGAGCAGGATGGAATAATTGTGCTGGGTGCGATCGCAGGATTAATCAGCGTACTAGAGGGGCCCACACAAGCATCCTTGCCCACATAGCCCTGTCCTACAATCAGCACTCCTGTGCCCAAGCTGGCCCCAGCCTCAATATAAATACCGCCTTGCTTTGCCTGAATGACCACCCCTGCTCCAATACAGGCTCCCGGACCAACGCGAATTGACCCGTTAGGAGCAGCCCTAAACACGACGCCAGGAGCAATAGCTGCCGAGGCATCAACTACTACATCGCCGCCGCGATAATAATGGGTTTGACTCACAAAATTTAGAGGCGAGGGTTCCATCGCGGCGGCCTTAGAGGCTAGAAGAGACTGACAAAAAGAGACCTACGGACGCTGGATCGTTGTTTCTAGCACCCGGCGCTTAACTCGAGGATCCACACCGACCAAGCGGACATAGTGACCCGCATGCTCAGCCATTTGTGCCTTTAATTCAGACACCACTTCGGATGGACGATGACCGCCGATGGGATGCCCTGTCTGCCATGCACCACTTCTGTAGCGGCGCTTGTCAGCATATTCAGTACTGATACGATAGCCCTGGTTGAGCAGCTGAGAAACCTGCTGGACAATCTCAGGGCTCACCGAAACATCGCTGCCATTGGTATTGATTGAGTTTCGTTCGACCTGACGGCCATAGCCAGACTGAGACTGAGCCCTTTGATCAGAGGTATTCTCCCTAGACTGACCCGGTTTGTGAATGGTCACGGCCCGCCCACGCTGCTTAGCTCTTGGGTCAATGGCAAAAATACGAACATAGTCGTTGGGATGAGCCGATAAAACCTGACGCACTGCGGCAACGCCAGCAGATTCGCTAGAAGCCGATACGGCGGGTGCTGTCTGCCAAATGCCGCTGCGATAGCGCCGCTTGTCTGCAAATTCAATACCGATTTTCTGTCCTTGAGCCACAATCGAACGCACCTGCGGCACAAGCTCATCGCTAGTAGTCGAGACCCCACTGCCGTTTTGGCTAACGGCGGGTGCAGCCCCGTTGTTAGCAGATTGCAGTGCCACGGGCTTACCATCACCTCGCTGAATCGTGACGGGTGAGATCCGTCGCTTAGCTACCGGGTCAATACCAAACATGCGTACATATTCACCTGCATGTTCCGCTAGGCAACCCTGTAGCGCTTCCATGGCTTCAGACTCACGGGCCGCTTGAATAGGGCTGCATGTTTGCCAGACGCCGCTACGATAGCGACGACGATCGGCATGTTCGGTCCCGATTTTGTATCCCTGATGAATCCATGCCCGCACCTGACTCGCAATATCGCCAGATGCTACACCACCATTCCCGTTTGCTGCTGTAGATGCTTGAGAGGACGCAGCAACACCCGCAGCACCCTTGCTGACTTCAACCGGCTTGCCATCAGGACGCTGCACCGTGAGCATCCCCACACGGCGCTTGCCTACCGGGTCAATGCCGAATATACGCACATAGCTGCCCTGATGTTCTGCCAAACAGCGCTCTAGCGATGTCAGTACATCCCCCGCACGATTCGATTTCACTGTGGGGCAGCTCTGCCATACGCCGCTGCGATAGCGACGCTTATCGGCATATTCGGAGCCAACTCTGTAGCCCTGAGCTAAAAACTGACGAACCTGTTGAACAATTTCGGGTGCTAGTGCTTGCATAGTATCTATACCAACGTTATCGGTGGTGTATGGGGTGTGTGGGCTGCTCGCCGGGTGGCGGGCGGATTGAATAGGAACAGCATTAGCTGCACCATCAGGATATCTAGATGCTTGTGAAACGCTCCCCACCTGAGCGCTGCGGGCACGCTCGTGAATATGAGGCTCAACAATGTCTCGGACAAGGGCCAAGTCCGCTTCTGTGACTCGGGGCAGGGCATCTGCTTGAGCCTGGGTAGTAATAACAGCGCCAGATGGCACACATCGACCAGGGGGAATTTCCACATCCTGTACCAGGGCATGCAGCATCACAATTACGTCATCACCCAAACGCGCGTTAAAGATCGTTGATCTAAATCCAACAAAACTTCCCTCACCTAAATAGGCAGGGCCATGAATTAACGCTTTGTGGGTAAGGGTGACGCTTGGCGATAGCCAAACGGCATAAGATTTACCGTTATCTCCCTGAACACAGCCGCTGCTAAGACCGTGTATGACAACACCGTCCTGGATATCGCAATGGCTGCTGATGTAAAAGGGTAAGCCCTCATCTGCCCGGATTGAGGTGCCAGGAGCAATGGATACTTCAGCTCCGACATAGACACTGCCAACGACCTGAGAAAAAGAATGGACGAAAGCAGTAGGGTCAATGACTGGCTTAGCCAGCGATTGAAATTGGGCAGGGGGCGCTGCCATGGCTTTCTTAACCATTGACCCCTATCCTCCCAAGAAATGTATTAATGAAAATCCTCACGTTTGTCGTAAAGCGAGCCAGAATCCAAGCTAACAGTGTCCACAATGGCAACAATTGCCGCGTCTACGGGCCTTTGCTCATAACCACTGTGCTGACGGGCAGCACTGCCGCGGGTAACCAGTACCCATTCACCGGGACCAGCACCCACAACATCGGCTGCTACTTCATAGTCAGGAAGTAAGTCGCCATTCTCACTTACGAATTGAATCAGCAAGAATTTGACGCCTGTTAAACTTGGCTCTTTGCAGGTACTAACAACCGTGCCACGAACCTTCCCTAGGCGCATGCCTTATCTACCGTAGGGACGAATACCACTAACACTCTCACGGAACTGTTCAACAGCTTCGGTGTAGCGGATGGGAAGTACAAACTCCAAGTTCTCGTGGGGACGAGCAATGATGTGGGTAGACAGGGTCTGACCACCGTTGACACGCTTCACGTTCTCAACACCAGCTGCAACCGATGCCTGAACTTCGGAGACATCGCCACGCACGATAACGGTCACACGACCACTACCAATTTTTTCGTAGCCCACTAGGGTTACACGGGCAGCCTTGACCATGGCGTCGGCTGCTTCCACTACCGCTGGGAAACCCAGGGTTTCAACCATTCCTACTGCGATTGCCATTGATTCTTACCTTGATATGCTGACTAATTGAACTGACCTGGCGAAACTTTAAAACTAGGTTCTAAACTGTTCGACTGCTTCGGTGTAGCGAATAGGCAGCACGAACTCCAGGTTCTCGTGGGGACGAGCAATGATGTGGGTAGATAGAACTTCGCCGCCGTTTACGCGCTTGGCAGACTCGATGCCAGCCGCAACTGACGCCTGAACTTCGGATACGTCGCCACGCACGATAACGGTCACACGACCACTACCAATTTTTTCGTAGCCCACTAGGGTTACACGGGCAGCCTTGACCATTGCGTCAGCAGCTTCTACAACCGCGGGAAAACCGCGTGTCTCAATCATTCCTACGGCAATCGGCATTGTCGCAAATCTCCTAGATAAAACACCTTTAGTTCAAGCATCTGTGTCCCGCCCCAACGAGTTAAGAATTCTTTCAGAATTGCTTCACACACCGAGACGTATCTTGCAAACCGTTAGTCTGCAATAACTCCATGACTACACTTCAGAATACGAGGGGGTTAGCAGTTTGACAATATAAGTCTCAATGATTGTTTCTAATGTTAAGCATTATCAATGCTGATAATTATTTGCTACGAATCGTAACTTAAGGTCTCTGTATGTTGAGGTGAAAAGCGTCTTATCTCTGGATGTCTGAGGATGCAAGAGACTTTTCTCTCTGGTAGAGAATAAAGGGGTTTCGTTTGGTGTGACTGCCTCGATGATAGGCATAGTTGAATCGTTGCTCAGGGGGAGAAAGGCGCTTATTGGGGGCGGTTCATCAGGTACCATTAATAAATCCGAGCAATCTTAAGGGTAGCCATAGATATTTGTCTGGGATAAGGGCTGCGGTTAAATCTGATGTCTCTGATGATTTCTGAACCTTTTGCGTACTTATCTGCTGTGATCGCTCGGATGTGACCGGAGTGGGGGATGATCGAGGTAAATCTGCATCTGGAGTCAACAGATGTTTTGAGAGGGCGATGCTGGGGCGAGTTCCAGTATTCAGAGTGTTTACGACTTGCTGGTGGCGTATTGGGTGGCAATGGTGCAGTCTCTAATCGAGTTAAGTTGGCTGATTCCGATTTACGGGTTCCTGGGGGTGCTTTTTTCCTTGCCCTGGTCCACGGGAATGGTTCAGCGGAATGGGCCTAGGCCAGCTGTCTACATCAATATTCTGATGACGGTTCTGGCGTTTCTGCATGGCACGTTTGTGTTTATGGGGATTTGGAACGTCGGGGGTGTGGAGCTGCATTTTCAGTGGCTGCAGGTTGCCGATATGACCCTCAGCTTTGACCTGGATCTGTCGGTGTTAAACCTGGGAGCTATGGAGCTTTCGACAGGGCTGACATTGATGGCTCAGCTCTACGGTCTGGGCTATATGGAGAAGGATTGGGCTCTGGCTCGGTTCTTTTCGCTCTTAGGCTTTTTTGAAGGGGCCGTTAATGGTGTTTTGTTAAGCAGCTCTTTCTTTCTTGCTTATTTCCTGTTGGAGATGCTGACGCTGTCTACCTATCTTCTGGTGGGCTTTTGGTATGCTCAGCCCCTGGTGGTAACGGCAGCTAGAGACGCCTTTTTGACAAAGCGTGTGGGTGACATTTTGTTGCTGATGGGGGTGTTAGCCCTGGCAGGCTGGGCGGGCGATCTGCACTACAACGAGCTTTACGAGTGGGTGAAGGAGGCCGATCTGAGTCCGCTAGCAGCGACGCTGCTGGGGTTGGCTTTGATTGCCGGTCCTACGGGGAAATGTGCTCAGTTTCCCCTACATCTCTGGTTGGATGAGGCGATGGAAGGGCCCAGTCCAGCGTCTATCTTACGGAATTCGGTGGTGGTTACCTGCGGTGCCTATGTGCTGATTAAGCTGCAGCCCATTGTGGTTCTATCTCCGGTAGCGCTGAGCGTGCTGATTGGTATTGGCGCGACTACTGCGATTGGGGCCTCTTTGGTTGCGATCGCACAAATTGATCTCAAGCGGGCCCTCTCTTACTCCACCAGTGCCTACATTGGCCTCGTCTTCATCGCGGTTGGGGCCGAGTGGCCGGGGGTGGCCATCGGTTTATTGTTCACCCACGCGGTTGCTAAGGCGCTGCTGTTTATGAGCGCCGGGGCGATTATCAATAACACCAGCTGTCAAAACATTACCGAGCTGGGGGGAGTCTGGTCCCGGATGCCAGCAACGACCATCGCCTTTGTGGTGGGCAGTGCCGGTATGGTGGGCGTTTTGCCCCTGGGAGGATTTTGGGCATTACAGCTAGGCGTAGACTTTTTAAGACGGGAGCAGCCTCTTTTAGCAGCGGTCTTTCTGCTGGTAAACGCGCTGACCGTGTTCAATCTAGTGCGAGTGTTTCGTTTGGTTTTCCTAGGAGACATTACCCCAAAGACGCGTCGCAGCCCCTCGGTCAACTGGCTAATGGCCACCCCCATGATTACGTTGAGCATTTTTGTCGTGATGTTGCCCTTTGTGCTGATGCGGATGTCGTTGCTACCACCGCTGCGCTATTGGCACTTGCCTGTATTTAGCGCCCTAATCCTATCGGGATTGCTGGGACTGCTTGTCGGCGGGATAGCGCCATTGAGCCGGTCTCTAGCCCGTTCCACCCAGCGATCGCTGAGGTTAATGCAAGATCTCTTGGCTAACGACTTTTATACGGAGAAGCTATATCGGGTCACCGTTGTGTTTCTAGTCTCTCAGTTTTCAAAAATTGTTAGCTGGTTTGATCGCTACATCGTTGACGGAGCGGTCAACTTGGTAGGGATGGTCTCGCTCATGAGTGGAGAAGGGCTGAAATATAGTATTTCTGGTCAGTCTCAGGGCTATATCTTCACAATCATTCTGGGGGTAAGTGTTCTGGGCTTTTTAATGACGTGGGCAATGTGGTGAGGAGAGACAGATGCTAAGTGCGTTGTTATTAATTCCCCTGGCAGGAGCACTGATGCTGGTGTGTTGGCCAGCAAAAATAACGAGCGAACAGGCCAGAAAGTTCAGTATTGCCTGTTTGGTAATTAATCTATTGGTTAGTCTGTACCTGCTGAGCCAGTTTGATCTGGCTGTTACCGGGCTGCAGTTCCAAGAATCGATTCCTTGGCTAGAAGATTTAGGGCTGGGCTACGAGCTTGGGATTGATGGGCTATCGCTACCGCTGCTCATTATCAATAGCTTGCTGTCCCTGGTGTCGGTCTATGCCAGTGATGCCGACATCCGTCGCCCCAGACTGTACTATTTCCTGCTGCTGACTATTACGTTTGCGGTGGCGGGTGCCTTTGTCTCTCAAAACCTGCTGCTCTTCTTTATCTTTTATGAGCTAGAGCTGATTCCTCTCTATCTGCTAATTGCAATTTGGGGCGGACCGCAGCGAGGCTATGCCGCCACCAAGTTTTTGATCTACACCGCCATCTCCGGCATCTTGATTCTGGCATCATTTTTAGGGCTGGTTTGGCTGAGCGGCTCGCCTAGCTTCGACTATAGTCCTACCATGGCCCATGGCTTGCCCTGGATTCAGCAGTCAGTTTTGCTGGCGGCGCTGCTGATTGGATTTGGGATCAAGATTCCTTTGTTTCCGTTACATACCTGGCTACCCGATGCTCACGTGCAGGCCTCAACCCCTGTTTCTGTGCTGCTGGCAGGTGTTTTACTCAAGCTAGGAACTTACGGGCTTTTCCGGTTTGGCGTGTGTACCTTTTCAGAGGTGTGGGTAGACTTGGCCCCCTATTTAGCCTGGTGGGCTGTAGCCAGCGTGCTATACGGCTCTCTTGCCGCCATTGCCCAAACAGACATGAAAAAAATGGTGGCCTACAGCTCTGTCGGCCACATGGGCTATGTCCTGCTAGCGGCGTCGGCCTCTAATCCTTTGAGTTTTGTGGGTACCGTTTTTCAAATGGTTAGCCATGGGTTTATCTCCGCCCTGCTGTTTTTAGTGGTGGGGGTGGTTTATAAAAAAACGGGAACTCGCGACCTGACCGTGCTCAGCGGTTTGCTGAATCCAGAGCGGGGGCTTCCCTTGATGGGCAGCGTCATGGTGCTAGCGGTGATGGCCAGTGCGGGTATCCCAGGCATGGTGGGCTTTATCTCTGAATTTATCGTTTACCGAGGCAGCTTTGTCAGCTTTGCCCCGCAAACCCTGCTGTGTTTACTCGGTTCAGGTCTGACGGCGGTGTACTTTCTGCTGTTGGTCAATCGGGCGTTCTTTGGTCGGCTGACTGTCACGGACAAACAGGCGACGGCTCAAGATGTGGTGCTCCCAGTGGTGACCTGGCAAGACCGCATCCCGGCGCTGGCGCTGGTGGGTTTATTGTTTGTTTTTGGTCTGAGCCCTAGCTGGATGACTCGCTGGATTGAGCCGACGACGACGGCTATGTATGAGGCGATGCCCATCAAGCTAGAGCTGTCATCGGCACATCTGGCCACGCCGCTGGTGAATACTTCCATTGATTTAGCGATTTGCTCTGACGGGGACTGTGCTTTATGACCCAAACGATGTCTGCTCAATTGAACAATATTCATCCTTTTGCCCAATACGCTGACCGGTTGCTGGCTGGTAAAACGCTGCTGCCAGATACTCCTGATAATGTGTTGGAGGTGATGGGAGCCCTCGATAGCTACGGCATTGTGTTGGATCGCTATTCCAAGAACCTGATTCATATTGCCGATCATCAGTTTCTAGTACTGTTTCCGGTTTTTAAGTACTTCGACGGCACGATTAACCCAGCTAAGATGTGGCAGCATTTTTGCCATGATCGGATTAACTATGAGTATGCCGAGTACACTATGAAGGCCATGATGTGGCACGGCGGCGGTGGCTTGGATGCATATTTAGACACGGATGAATTTAGGCAGAACTGTGAGCGTGCGATCGCAGCCAAAATCAAATTTAACCCTGTACTGCAGCTCTTCCATCGCACGTTTCCCGAATTTTTGATCGAACAGATCCGCCAGCTTTCCTATTACAGCGGTTTGGGACAATTCTGGCGGGTGATGAGTGATATCTTTACTTCCCTAGCAGACCGCTATCGCCGTGGGGAAATCAAGCATATTCCCCAAATTGTCGACCATATCAAAAATGGTTTGGTGGCCGATGCGGCTCGCCCCATTACCTACGGTGTTGAGATTGGCGGTAAAACCTACGATATTTTACCGGCCTCGGCGGGACTAACGTTTTTGCCAGACACGGCTATTCCCTATGTAGAGTCGATTTTCTTTCGTGGCACTCCTTTTTTAGGTACCGTCTCTTACAACGCTCAGGCCCAGCAAATTTCCCCTGATAAGAGCCGATTTACCTATGGGGCTCTATACGCTGACCCTATGCCCATTGGCGGCAGCGGTATTCCACCCACGCTGCTGATGCAGGACATGTTTCGCCATTTGCCAGACTATCTTGAGACCTACTACCTCGATAGCGTGCGCGGTCTAGGGGATGTGCGGGTGAAAATTTGTGCCAGTTTCCAACGGTCGATGTTTTGTGTCACCAATGCGGCCTTGCTGGGTTTGCTGCCCAAAGGAGCCGATGCCACAGCTCCCGAAGACATTGCTGCTAACCGTGAGTTTTTGCTGGGCTGGATGGACCGGCTGGCCTCGTCTCAGCTAGAGCAAGTACAGATCTAAGCTGACATACGGCCGATAAAATCAGCAGCGGATTTGGCAGCCCCAGTCGATCGCTACCTGGCTTCTTGAGAGTTTATTAGCGCTGACCCAATTCGTGGCAATCAGCGTTAGGCTCAGTCTATGTAACCCTTGCTAGATCTATGTCCTTAACGGCGCCGCCTCAGTCGCCTGTCGCGTCTAAACAGTCATTTCCCGAATCGCCATCTGCTGTGACTGTGCTCAATGTCGATGGCATGATGTGTGCTGGCTGTGTGCGCACGGTGGAAGCACAGCTGCTGCAGTGCGACGGTGTGGCCACGGCAACTGCCAATTTAGTCACCAAAGCGGCGGCAGTTCAGTATGAGACCCATTTGGCTGAGCCGGAGCAGTTTGCCGCTGTACTGACTGAAGCTGGATTTCCCAGCCAGGTCCGTCAGGGCGAAGCAACCTGGGCTGAGCAACAGACCGCCGAGCAACAGGGACAGGGGGGGCGAGCTGCGATCGCGCTTATCCTATTAGCCTTTTCCATTTTGGGTCACCTGCAGCATATCGATGCCGGGACTCGCTTTGATATTCCCATTGTCAGCACCCTGGGCTTTCACTTTGCCCTAGCGACGCTTACCCTGCTGGGACCGGCCCGTGGGATCTTGCTAGACGGCTGGTTAGGCATCCGTCGGAGCCAGCCCAACATGAACACGCTGGTGAGTATTGGCGCGTTGAGTGCCTACACCGCCAGCGTAGTGGCCCTACTAATGCCGCAGCTAGGATGGGAATGCTTTTTTGATGAACCGGTAATGCTGCTGAGCTTTATTTTGCTGGGACGTACCCTGGAAGAACGGGCGCGCTTTCGGGCAACTAAAGCGCTGCGCGGGCTGATTGACCTACAGCCTAGCGAGGCTCGACTGCTGACAGAGCACACAACCACCTCGGCGATCAACGTCCCAGTGACTCAGGTGCAGGTGGGTGACTGGGTGCAGGTATTACCCGGTGACAAAATTCCCATGGATGGTCAAATCGAGCAGGGCAAAACGACGGTCAATGAATCAATGGTGACCGGAGAGTCGCTGCCTATTCCCAAGCAGGTCGGCGATCGGGTGATGGGGGGAACCCTCAATCAGTCGGGAGCAATCACTATCAGCGTCAGTCGTACGGGGGCCGATAGCACATTGGCTCAAATGATTGGCCTAGTGGAGTCTGCTCAGATCCGCAAAGCACCGATTCAAAGGCTAGCTGATACCCTCTCAGGGTATTTTACCTACGGGATTTTGACCCTGGCGCTGCTGACGTTTCTTTTCTGGTATGGCGCAGGGGTGGCGATTTGGCCCGAGGCGGCTCAGACGGCGCTTAATCCCCACCATATGCATCATGGCCAGCAGATGCTGGCTACCTCCAAGCTGCTGGTTAGTTTAAAGCTTGCGATCGCAGTCGTCGTCATTGCTTGTCCCTGTGCTCTCGGTTTAGCCACCCCCATGGCGATTTTAGTGGGGTCAGGAATTGGTGCCCAGCGAGGACTGCTGGTGCGGGGGGGAGACGTGCTCGAAACCGCTCATCGCCTAGACACGGTCATATTTGACAAAACCGGTACCCTTACTACCGGGGAACCCTGGGTGACCGACTGTATCAGCTATGACCCTAAGCTAACCAGTGACGAGATCGTTCGTTTGGTGGCTAGCGTTGAGCAAGGAACACGTCATCCCCTCGCGGCAGCTGTTCTGGCGACGGCGGTACGACAGCAGCTATCCCTAAAGGAGGTCGCTGACAGTGTGACAGCTCCTGGTTTAGGGGTGATGGCGACGCTACAAGACAGCGTCATTCATGTGGGTAATCAAGCCTGGTTAGCGCAAAATCAGATTCCGACCGATAGGGCTGCTGACGGTGTCAAATCCCTGAGCAGCCAGGGCAAAACTCTGATCTATATGGCCGTAGACTCTCAGCTAGCGGGGCTGATTGCCGTGACTGACCAACCGCGTGATGAAGCACTGGCAGTCATTAAACAGCTCAAAGCTAAGAATTTAAAGGTGCAGCTGCTAAGCGGTGACCAGTCTGCCGTGGTGCATCAGCTAGCTGCGGACCTAGGTATCGACGTTGCCATCGGAGAAATGACTCCTGCGGACAAAGTAAACGCTATTGAAAAACTTCAGCAGACCGATCACTGTGTTGGCTTTGTCGGTGATGGTATTAATGATGCGCCAGCCCTTGCTCAGGCCAATATTGGCATCGCCATGCATTCAGGTACCGATGTGGCGATGGAAACGGCAGATATTGTCCTAATGCGGGACGATCTGTCCGATGTCCTATCTGCTCTAGAGCTAAGTCGCAGTACCTTTAACAAAATACGTCAGAATCTGGTCTGGGCCTTTGGCTATAACCTGGTTACCATTCCGCTGGCAGCAGGAGTACTTCTACCTCAGTTTGGGGTTGCCCTTAGCCCCGGATTGGCAGGCGGATTAATGGCGTTTAGTTCGATTGGTGTGGTACTTAATTCGCTACTGCTACGCTGGCAGCTCAGGGAAAAATCCTAATGTTTGTACCATGACGACATCTCCCAATACTTATGCTCACAGTTATAGTGTGGGCGGCACGCTGGTATAGTGTGGGCGGCACGCTGGCTATAGCAGGCAAACATGGTTGGCGGCTCTACCAAAAATCCGTTACCCGATATCCTAGCTCCCCTAGCATCTGACGTAGCATTGGCATGCTTAACCCAATCACATTTGTATGACAGCCCTCTAGCTTTTCAATAAAAAAGCTGCCCTTGCCATCGATAGTAAACGCTCCGGCACAGTTCATGGGTTCGCCGGTGGCAACGTAGTCTTCAATTTCGCGATCGCTAACCCAGCCAAAATGTACCCGCGTTACCTGAGCGCGAGTCAGCGTTTTGTTTGCCTGGGGTGATATCAGCGTATGGCCTGTAAACAGTTCACCCACCTTTCCCCGCATCTGCCACCAGCGTTTAATAGCTGCTTCGGACGTTTCTGGTTTGCCATAAATCACCCCGTCAAAAGCGAGCACGGAATCACATCCCAGCACCACTGCATTGGGAAATAAGGGCGCAACGGCCTCAGCTTTTCCCAGAGATAGGGCCTTTACTAACGCTCCTGGATCGCTCAAAGTAATTTGATCTTCGTCAAATTTGCTTGGCGACACAAATGGCTGGACACCTGCATTAAGTAAAAGCTGACGTCGAGCTGGAGAAGCCGAGGCCAGGACAAACTGGGGGGCAGCGGACATTGTATTCTAATCGACCGACCTAATAAACCGAGAATGATGCCACCGACTGAGTCAGCGAATTCTTGAGTCGCTTCCAGCGAGATTCAGGAACCGACGCATTAAAGGTAAAGAGCTGCCCACGACGAACAATAGCGCTAGCCAGGTTATGACGTTGCCCGGTGGGGGTTGTGGTCAGATATTCAAGAATGTAATAGGTCTTACCTTCGCCCGTTTCCACATTTTGGGCACTGACCAACTCTACTTCGCGATCGCTACCCGCCATTTCCGTAATGCTTTTCGATAGCTTATAGCCAACTTCTGTAGGGCCGCCCAGCTCTGCTAGCGTTTTGCCCTCTGCCACTGGGCTGACTACCACGCTGACATTTTCAGTAGCATTGATAATGTCATGAAAGACCACGTCCGGTCCTTCCGATACATTGACCTCAATCCAGCCTGTGGGATAGCTAAACTGATAGCCCTGATAGCTATTTACATAGTCCAATAGGCTCACAGGAGCTGAGCCGCTGCAGGCCTGTAGGCCAAACATTGTGGCAAACACGATCATCAGAGCGGCTAGTCGCTTTAGCATTGGGAGTACCCGTGAGTGAGATAAATATATAAATCCTATTGTTGCATTTTGTGGAAGGTCTGTATCACCTGGCCATAGCAAAGCCCCAAATTAGGCCATCTGAATCCCTCAGGTGCGAATCGGCTGCCATAGATACAAGCCATAGTCGCTCAGCTATCGTCTTGTTGGGCTGAATCGATAGATGTTTGTTGCTTGTATTGCTCTTCTATCGACTGGCGGACCTCTTGTTGTAATCGTTCGAGAGCAGAGTCTGTTTTCGCATTAGCAACGATCGTTTGCATCAATGTTTTGATACCTTGTGGTCCCCAAGAACAGCCTTGCTCTAAATACACACGGGCGGCTTGTCCCACCGCATAGGTGCCATAGCCGGCTGCGGCCGCCTGGGCTCCCATCGCTCCAGCATAGGCCGTCAGCCCCGAGGCTCCATCCACCAAACTCCACAGAGCGGCTCCGCTTTTGCCAATGCCCAGCAGTAAGCCACTGCCGAGTTCACTCAGCAATAGCGTTCCAGAGCTACGGACAATCGCCTGCCAGAGCTTACTCGCTTCAAAGTTAGTCATGGGAAAACCATAAAGCTTGGCGAGGTTACGGATCATCACGAGGTCAGAGGTGACTCCCCCTAGCAGATCCAGTACGGCCACGGGGTTCAAGGCCACAGCTGCTGACTTATATTTCGCAAACTTTAGAATAATGTCGTCGGCTGCCGCCTGATTGAGTTTTGCCGTGGCCTGGGCCAGATTTGTATCTACTTGGTTAGCCTGATGCAGGACATTAAGGGCAACCAGCGTCGGGCCTTCTGTCTGTACCAGGTTAATCAGGGCAGATTTAAGCGGGGTAATTTCAGGAGATGACGTTTCCCATTCTTCGCTGACTCGACCGTCGGGCCATTCGATTCGCACCTGCACCGGGGCGGGGGCGGCGGCAACTAGAATAACGTCGTCCACAATGGGTGTGTTCGAGAGCTGCTCGTTTGGTTTAACCGAGGCTGCTTCGGTGTGATGGCTATCCTTAAGCTGTTGGTGAAGCCGCTGCAGATTATCGTAAACGGCCTGACGGTCGGTTTCTGGATACAGGTCTGTTTTGTTAAAAACAAGCAGGAGTGGTTTACGGGTTTGGTATAGCGTTTGCAGCGCTCTGTATTCAGTATTGGTAATATCCCCTGCGACTACAAACAAAATCAGGTCGGCCTGCTGAGCCACATCTTGGGCCACCTGACCCCGTTCAGCCCCTTCGATTTCGTCTAGACCAGGAGTGTCAATCAGCTCAATTTTGAGAGCGGTCCCCTCTAGTTGCCCAGTCGGTGTCCAATAGATGGAACGGGGCCATTGGGTTACCCCGTTGAGCGGTCCCGTTTCTAGAATTTTTTCGCCCACTAAGGCATTAAGCACGGCAGATTTGCCGCGGCTCACCAGACCAAAAACGGCAACCCGCAGCAGTGTACTGTCGAGCTTGTTTAGCAGGGTTGTAAGCTGGTCAATTCCTGCCTTGACGGCAGCCTGACGCTTCAGTTCATCGGCGTCTGAGCGAGTCAGCTCCAGCTGTGGAATATAGCGATCGATGGTTTGTCGTAGACTTTCACGGGCCTGCTCGGCTAGTGAATAAGCAGCGTTCGGCGAGGCTGTATTCAAGCCAGATTCGCTAGCGGTTTGGCTCAAGGTCCGGTCTATCATGGCCTGAGTTAGCTGGCGGCAGCCGTAGGCAAATGGGGGAGGGCCTGGGTGACAAAATCCTTGAGTGCTAAACTCTGACGAGATTTCTGGAATAGGGACTGTAACCGAACGCCCAAACCTTTGAAGTCAGGCTCGTTGGGTTCTAGCAAGCTCTGTTCCTCGAAGTAGTCGACCAGGGTAAGACCGGCTAGGCGAGTGAGATAGGCAGCGCTGATGCCCTGGAGGGCTCCTCCGGCTAGATAGGTAGTGACATGACCTTTTAGCACGCTGCCTAGAGCCTGGCTGGCGAGTTCAACTAAACCTAACTTAACTGTGAGTTCAGCAATGGTCCCAGCAGCAGCTTTGGCCTGATCCATTGAAAACTTTTGACCGTAGATAGCTCCAAGGTCTAGGACGAGCTGACCGTTGATAGCCGCAGTCGCCAACAGATCAACGGTCGCGATTGGATTGGCAAAGGCGGTACCCGCTGCAATCCACTGCATTTGCTCGATGACCGGTATTGCTTTTTGACGTCGGTACTCATTGAGTGTTTGGGTAATGCGCCATTGTAAAGCTTGGGTCTGTCGCAGCGTGGTAGCCATCACGAGAGGAGCCGGTTCAGCGATAAAGCTATTTAGCTGCTGGGTTAGCTCGGCTATCTGAGCCTCAGGCTGTTCAAAAGATTCGCTAATTTCACCAGACTCTAGATGGCGACGTACTTTGATGGGATTGGGGTTAGCTGAGATCGCAACCACATCTACTCCACGCGCCGTCAGCTTACTTCGAATACTATCTAGCACAACGGCCCTATCCATAGGGGTGTAGCGGTCCTGCTTATTAAGTACGACCAATGTCTGATAGCCCTCGGCTATCAGCGTTTCTAGACGATTGAGTTCAGAGGCGGTCATGTCCCCGCTCACCAGCAGCAGCACTAGGTCAGCTTCACCCATATCGGTGGGCTGTTCGGTCACCGTAACTGAGCTAGAGCTTTCCTGCAAGCAGTTTAGCAGAGCAGTTTTACCCGTTGCCTGACTGCCTGTAATAGCGATATTAAGACTGGTGCGCTCAAGGCTGTCCAGCAGCCGTTCGCGCTCGGTGCGGTAGATATCTGCCTGGGTAGCAGCGGCGCTATCTTCGCTCAGCAGCAGGTCGATCAGCTTGTCAGTACGCTCCAATGCCTGGTCGATAGCGTTGCGCTCAACCGTGATTTGCTGCGGTGCTGTGGGTACTACAATGCTCTGGCGCTGCTGCCACCACCAGAGACCAGAGCCCAGTGCGATCGCACCAAGAATAAGCGATCCGTCCATAGGCATGTGATGTACAACATCTAGCAGCCAGAGGCTGGCGCTTAACCCTAGCCCGCCAATTAGAATAGGACGCTTGACCGCAATATCCATAGTCCCAGTACCCAAGAGTTTGTTCTACTACATTCATTTTATAGAGCGAAGCCAGGGGCACCAGGTGGAAAACCCAACAGAATTAACACAAGCCTCAAAATCAGTCGGCCAACTCTGCTGCGCCAGACGAGCCTGATGGTTTGAAGAACGCCATCAGTGCCCCGTAGGTTTCCTCGGATGCTTCTTCCGGTAGAAAATGACCGCAGGGCAGGGCTTTACCCTCAACGCTGGTGGCATATTGCTGCCAGACGCTAACCACGTCGTAGTGTTTCTCCATAGCTCCGTAGCCACCCCAGAGTACCAAGAGCGGACATTGAATCTTATGGCCTAAGTCAGTTTCATCATGGACCAAGTCAATAGTGGCCGCGGCTCGATAGTCTTCGCAGGTGCTATGAAGGGTCTTAGGACGGCGAAAACAGCGCAGATATTCAGCCATAGCCTCAGGGGTAAATGCACTGGCATTAGCGCTCCAGCGGTTTAACTTGGTTGTGAGATAAAAATCTGGATCGTGACCAATTAGCCGCTCAGGTAGGTCAGGCTGAATCAAGAAAAACCAATGCTCATAGATGCTGGCCATGGACTGATCAATGGTTTGAAAAATATGACGAGTAGGAACAATATCTAACATGGCGGCGCGAGTAACCCGAGCGGGATGATCAAGCAATAAACGATGCAAAACGCGTCCGCCTCGGTCATGTCCTACGGCCATAAAGGTGTCAAATCCCAAGGCTGTCATCATTTCGATTTGATCTTGCGCCACGGTGCGTTTGGCATAGGCGGTATGCTCAGCATCTGTCGGCGGATGACCACTGTCCCCATAGCCGCGCAGATCGCTACAAACTACCGTAAAGTGCTGAGCCAGCCGAGGCGCAATTAGGTGCCACATAACGTGGGTTTGGGGATACCCGTGGAGTAGCAGCAAGGGAGGCCCGCTGCCGCCAACCAAAGTATGAATGTAGGTTTCTGTCGTTTGAATAGTGTGGCTTTGAAAGTTAGAAAACATAAAAATACAGCAGCGGCTTCTGGTCACTGGAGTCAGTGGCAGCTACGTGGGGCAAACTGACTAGATTAGGGATTAACTATAAAAGAGAAATCGAACAGGAGTGCTATAAATCAAGTACAGGCGTTTTTGTAGTGCTATGACCGATTCTGTCCTGAGACAAAGCCACTTTCTGGGATACCTGATGCTCGATTATGACACCACTGATGAGCTGGGCGTGGTGGAGAGTCTGCTTGTGGATATTTCCCAAGGACAGGTGGTGGGTCTAGTTTGCCAGGGACCGATCTGGCAGCGACAGCGACCGATATACAGCTGGCAGCAGATTACTAGCATTGGTACCGATAGCATTGTGCTCCACGGGCAAGGTGCCCAAATTCCCTCTACGGCAGCCCAGCCAATGCTCGGGTTAGAAGTCTGGACAGATACAGGCAACTGTGTGGGACACATTGTGGACTATCGGTTCCGACGTCAGGGGGCGGTAGTCCAATATCTATTTGCTCAAACAGACCAGTCAGGTCTGTATGGGATTCCCCCCGATGCTATTATCAGTGCCGGACGCAAGCGCATGATGGTAGCGGCTCAGGCGGTAGAACAAGCCGACTACTTCGCGGATGAGACTATTCCCGGCCCTGCTACCGACTGGCAAGCTACCGCTCAAACGACGGCACAGTCTCTGGCAGAACAGGTACAGCAGCGGGCTCAAGGACTCTCAGAGTATGCTCAAGAGCGTTTGCTATCTGACGATCTCAATGAACAGCTGCAGTCTACGACCCGGCAGCTTCAGGACCGAACCCAAGGGCTGCGATCTCAGCTCAATCAAAAGATGTCTCAGGCTAAAAAACGCCTGGGTCCTATCAATAGAGCCCTAGAAGATACGGTGGAAAATACCCTTGATAAATTTAGTCAGCAAACTGAGCCTCCCGCCATTGACTTAGACTCATTTGAGGTCTGGGAGGACGACGATTAACGACCGGCCTACGATGCCTGGGTTGCTCGTTGCTGATGGAGAGTCATGACAATATCGATGTCTTGCAACGCGCCCGAACGATCGCCGCGGTCAAACCGAATAAGACTGCGGTTGATATACGCATCTGGAAACTGGGGCTGCAGTTCTAACGCTCGATTAACATCTGCCAAGGCTCCGTCAAGATCATTGAGACGAAACCGCAGTACGCTGCGCTCATTGAGGGTGTGAGCCTCATCTGGCTGGAGTTTTAGCGCCTGATTAAAGTCTGTCAGGGCTTGCTCATAGCTGCGTAAGTCCATATGGATTCGACCGCGCTGAGCGTAAGCGCTGGCAAGATTTTTGTTGAGGGTCAGGGCTTGATCAATATCTTCGAGGGCTTCATTCAGGTCACCTAAATGATGTCGGATGCTGCTGCGATGACTAAAGGCATTAGCGTAGTTTGGACTGAGTCTGATGGCTTCACTAAAGTCATCAGCGGCCATTTCATATCGATGATCATACAGATGTACTAATCCTCGATTGTAATAAGCAAAGGCATGCTCGGGGGAAAGACGCAGGGCCTCACTGTAGTCATTTAGCGCCCCCTCGATATCCCCTAAGGCAGCGCGAGTGTTACCTCGGTTAATAAGCACGGCAAACTTACCAGATGCGGGGCAGTCTTGGATGCGATCGCGCAGCTGTGTCACGGTTTGGGGATATCCTTTGGGCAATGCTGGATTTAGATTTAATGCGGTGCAGTAATCTGCCATGGCTTCAGCATATTGACCCAGCTCAGCCCGTAGCCGTGCGCGATTGTTGTAAGCATCGGCGAACTTCTCATCAAGAGCGATCGCTTGATTCAAAGCTTTTAGCGATTGCTCATACTTTCCCAAACAAAAAGATGCCAATCCATAGTGATTGTAGGCTTCAGCACAGGCTGGTTTGAGGGCTATGACCTGATACAGATCATCAATAGCCGCTTGAAAATTGCCGCAGCGTAGCCATGCACATCCGCGCCAGAGATAGGCGTGGGGAAAGTACGGTTGGAGCTTGAGTGCATAGTCAAAATCTCGTACGGCTCCTGAGTAGTCGGCTATGTCTAACCGTAGGAGACCTCGATTGCAGTAGCCTCGGGTTGACAGTGGCGCAAGCTGAATACCTCGCTCAAAGTCTTCTAGGGCAGCATCTTGATGCCCCAATCGACGATGGGTATTGCCTCGATTAAGATAAGCAGACGTATAGCTTGGGTTGAGGTGGATAGCCCAGCTAAAATCTTCGATTGCTAGACCGTAGTCATGGGAGCTGTAGTGGGCACAGCCTCGGTTGTAGTAAGCCTTGGCATAATTGGGCAGATACTTGATGACTGTATTGAATAGTGCGATCGCGCCCACGCAGTTTCCCTGCCTGGCTAGATCAACTCCCTGGTTCAATAAGTCTTTCGCAGTCATCTTGTTCCATATTCATCTCTTGTGATGCTACTGATGTGGCTACTCAGCCATGATGATATTACCGAATAGATGATCAGCAAATTACAGACTAAATATAGTTCAGTGATTTAAACATAAAGTCTTTAAAGCGAAATGGTTGCCTCATTAAATCTTTAATGCTTTCTATACGTGCTAATTCGATATGGAAAAATGGAAACTCTTTATCTAATAGCTGAGTCAGTCAATTTCTCACTTAATTTTTTATTTATATCTGTAGGATTCAGTGCAATCCTCGGTTTTAGAAAGCATCTGATAGGTTATCTTTTCCAAGCAGTGCCGCAATAAACAATCGTATATTTAACTAGCAACCTGCTCTCAAGATTAAGAAAATATTCTTAGCCTTTGTACTAGCTTGACGAATATAAAAAAACGTTATTGATCTGATAGCGTTTTCCCTGTTGGCTAAGACTCGCTGGTGGATATAGAAATACGCTTGAAACTGGGCACACTGTATAAGGAGTAGCAATGCCATCTGCTCAAGATTTCTCTAGCTATGTCCTCAAGATTGCTCTACCCCATTGATGGTTACAGATGAACAAGCTTCCAGAAAATCCATAGACTAGATGATATGCAAAAGTGTCTAGTTTTTAGAATGCCATAGTAGCAGCTTCAAAGTAATCTGATATTGTTTGAGCTTTCAATGAAATAGGTAAGGCTTTCTGAGTATCCTGATCCTCTAACACTATGATTGAAGCTGTATACATAACTTCTAAAAAATACTGTGTCTAGTAGAGGAACTCATACGTTTTTTGAGTCATAAACGCAAATGTCGTCTTGAGTCAGGTCGTAGCGTTCTCTAGAAATATATGAGCCCAGTAGGGCGGGTTAGTCAAATCTTTAAAGCACATGATGCTTTACATGTGCTACGAACAAAGTCAATTAACTTTATCTTGTTTTATATGGATGATGCCAGCGTATAAATACGGCCATCTTGACTAATGTATGCGTCATAAAAAATTGATAAGTACTTGCTAAAACCTATGAATCAGCTTGGTTTTGTTGTTATTGGGAGAAATGAAGGAGACAGACTTGTTCGTTGTCTCCAATCGCTAAGAGCTGAATGTTCTGAGACAGTTCCTATTGTATATGTTGATTCAGGATCTACGGATGGAAGCATTGAGTTTGCAAAATCTATTGGAGCTGACGTTGTTTCCTTAGATCTTTCCAAGCCGTTTACGATGGCAAGAGGTCGTAACTCTGGTCTGAGATATTTGCATCAGAAGTACCCAGGCATTCAGTATATTCAATTTCTAGATGGTGACTGTGAGCTGATTTCAGGTTGGATAGACCAGGCATTAGAAACGATTGAAAGAGATGAGTCTTTGGCGATTGTGTGCGGTCGCAGACGAGAACGTTTTCCTGAAAAAACGGTCTACAATCTGATGGCAGAGATTGAATGGAATACGCCTGTAGGTGATGCTAAAGTCTGTGGAGGCGATGCACTGATTCGTATAGCGGCGATTTTAGAAGTCGATGGATACAATCCTTCTATGATCTGTGGGGAAGAACCAGAGATGTGTATCCGTCTACGTCAGCGCGGTTGGAAAATTCAAAGAGTTGCAGCTGATATGACGAGACATGATCTTGCCATGTATCGTTTTGACCAGTGGTGGAAGCGAATGACTCGAGCTGGATGGGCAGTCGCTGAAGGGTTCGCCATGCATGGAAAGACCGAAGAATGCTACATGGCAAGAGAATATCGAAGTGGTTGGTTGTGGGGAGCTTTAATTCCTATCATTGCTATTGTTACGGCATGGCCATCTTACGGTCTTAGTCTTCTTCTATTATTGGCTTATCCTTATTTAGGGTATCGCATTTATCGTTATCGTCTCGATTATGGAGATGGGAAAAGAGAATCACGCATATATGCATTTTTCTGCACTTTGTCTAAATTTCCTCAGCTAGTTGGTCAGATAAAATATTTGTGGGTGACTCAACTACGTAAGCAGCCAGCAAAGCTTATTGAGTACAAGACGTCGTCTTAAAGTGCAGGCAAAGAGTTTAGATTAGTGCTTGCGTTGCCTGGTGAATTTATCAACCAGCACAACAAATTTACTGTGAAAGCTCAAGAGCAACATTTTAATTGGGCGAAAACCCTATTATTTTTGAGTATATCTTTTTTATGCATGTAGCTTACTTAGTCAATCTTTATCCTAAAGTCAGTCATAGCTTCATCAGACGTGAGATCGCAGGCTTAGAGTCATCTGGTGTACGAGTATCTAGGTACTCAATGCGTCAGATGACCGATGAACTCGTTGATCCTGCAGACCAGGCTGAAGCTTTGAAAACACAAACCATTCTCAATATTGGTTTGGTTGCATTGTTTCTGCATCTGATTGGCATGGCATTTAGACGTCCACTTGTCTGGCTCAAATGTCTAAAAACGACGCTGGCTTTGTGGATTGCCTCAGATGTTATTTTTCCACGCCATCTTGCTTATATGGCTGAGGCATGTGTTCTCTTTAATTGGACGCGTCGTGATGGTGTGGATCATATCCATGCCCATTTTGGAACTAACTCCACGACAGTTGCAATGCTGTGCCATATCCTCGGAGGCCCAAGCTACAGCTTTACAGTTCATGGCCCTGAGGAGTTTGACAAACCGATAGCTTTATCGCTGCGTGCAAAAATTGAGCGAGCAAAGTTTGTAGTCGCTATTAGTGACTTTGGTCGCAGTCAGCTATATCGATGGTGCTCACACAAGTACTGGAACAAAATACATGTCGTACATTGTGGGTTAGACAGTAGTTTTCTTAACTATCAATCTTCAATTTCAGTACCAGCTGAAGCAAAGTTTGTGTGTGTGGCTCGTTTGAGTGAGCAGAAAGGACATCTGCTATTGCTAGAGGCAATAAAACAACTGGCTGATAGAGGACAGTTGTTTAAAGTGGTTCTTGTTGGCGATGGAGAACTTCGCTCCGAGTTAGAACAACTTATCGCTGAGTGGAAACTTGAGAAGTTTATCGAAATTACTGGATGGGCCAGTGGAGCTGTTGTTCGAGAAAAAATACTTGAATCGCGTGCGCTGGTTTTACCTAGCTTCGCCGAAGGGCTGCCTGTGGTTATCATGGAAGCATTGGCTTTGAAGCGACCTGTAATAAGCACTTGTATTGCAGGCATACCCGAATTATTAGGGAATGATACCTGTGGCTGGTTAATTCCTGCCGGAAGCGTAGATGCTCTAGTAGAAACTATGGCTAAAGTGATTGATACTCCAATTGAAGTACTGGAAACTATGGGTGAAGCTGGAGCTAATTGTGTCGCTAAAGAGCACGATGCATCAGTAGAAGCTAAAAAGCTAGTAAGCCTATTTGCTGGTAACTCTAACGCTTCCTTGGAGACTCCTAGCTCTAAAGACCTAAGTAATTCTGTGATAAATCTTGTGGCTAATGCTGGAGTTGCTCAAAATTCTTAACTAGCGACTAAAGATCGGATCTTTTGGTTTTCTTGATTTTAGGAAAACTATACTGTGATAGCTTACTAACAATTTGCCGCTTCCTTACATAGCTGTAAAACTCGCTAGCATAGTAAGCGTTATAAGCTCGATCTTGATGTGTTTAAGTAGTTTGAACCTGGTTAAACATATCAATAAAGATTATTAATTAGAATTAAATATTGGTTTCTTCTGCTCTTTTATGAGTAAACCAATACCAACAAAATCGCTAACTATGGCATCGCTAAAAAGAAAGGCAATTTTAGGTAGTATTTGGACATTTGCCGGATTTGGATCTAGTCAATTTATTAGATTAGTTGGCAATGTGATTTTAACGAGGCTGCTGATTCCAGAGTTCTTTGGAGTTATGGCAGTTGTAAATTCTCTGAAAATGGGTTTCGTTTTTTTGTCTGACTTTGGTGTCAAACAGAGTCTAATTCATAGCAAAAAAGGAGATGATCCAATAGCTCTTAATACTGCCTGGACAATAGAGGTAATTCGTGGATTTTGCTTATTGGTAATTTGTTGCCTATGTGCAGTACCTGCTGTCCAAGTCTATGGAAATGAAAGCTTTTACTGGCTTATGCCTGTTGTCGGACTGGCTACTTTTATTCAAGGCTGTCAGTCCACAGCGATTATCGGATTAAGGCGAAAGCTTAATGTAGGTAAAGAGATTGCGTTTGAAATGTTTGTTCAGGTGTTTTCTCTATCTATCATGGTGGCGTGGGCCTTTCTCAGTCCAACATTACTGTCGCTGGCGGTAGGGTTGATTGCTGGTGCGCTTCTAAAAACTGTCGGCAGCTATTTGTTTTTCTCTGATAAAATGAATAGATTCATGCTGGATCGAAAAGCCGTTTCTGAGATCTTTTCATTTGGTAAATGGTTGTTTGTTGCAACTACTTTAGTCTTTTTGGCTGAGCAAGGAGATCGCCTCATACTCGGAAAATTGCTGCCATTGGATGTGCTAGGAGTCTACAGCGTTGCTTTAAGCCTTTCTGCACTCCCCCGTCAAGTAGTCAAAAAACTAGGAAACCAGGTGATTTTTCCAGTGATTTCGAGGCGGTCTGAATTTTCTCGAGAGAAACTTCGCACTGAAGTTTTACGTCAACGACAAAAGCTGCTGGCGATATTTGGTTTAATGCTGTTGCCTCTAATCGTCTGCGGCGACGCGATTATATCCTTAATGTATGATTCTAGATATGCAGCAGCGACCTGGATGCTACCAGTCTTAGCATCAGGTGTATGGTTCTCCGTACTATTTACGACAGCCAACTTTTGTTTGATGGGTATTGGGAAACCTATTTACGGTGCCTTGGGTAATGGCCTTCGATTTTTAACAATCAGTATAGGTTTGTTTGTTGGATATAGATATGGGGGTATTTTAGGGACAATTATTGTTGTGGCTATTAGTGATGTGCCTGCTTATATAGGTGTGCAGTATGGTTTATTGCGTGAGAAGCTTTCGTTCTTGTCACAGGATTTTATAAGCACAACTGTGTTCGCAAGCACTGTATTTATTTCACTGATGATACGTACATGGCTAGGGTTGGGGAGTCCATTCAGCCTCCTTATGGGGTAAATACGTAAAGTATCGATGAACAAGAACTCCAAATAATAAGATCCCTTAAACACTCCTCAGAAAACCCCTGAAAGAATGACAGGCAGTTTGAAGTAGAAAGCAGTCACTAGCAAAATATGCATATTGCTGTCCTAATGCGTAATTCGTACATCTTGAGTAGCTACTACATTGCTGAGGTTTGAAGCTTAATTATCTAGTAGCTATGAGATGTATCAGTTTTACTTGATAACTTACTTAATTTCTCTGTTAATCTTATGACTGATAAAAATATAGTTCTTGATTTATCAGAGCACTACGGAGATGTAGAGGTCGCAAGCAGTGATGACAGCATAGGGTTGCTTTCATGTCTGCCTATTCTAAAGAGAAACTGGTTACCGTGCTCTTTGGTATTTCTGAGTGTTTTGGGAGCATCTATTCTGGCATCTGTGCTAATGCCTGGAAATACATCCTATAAATCAAGCGGTAAGCTCCTATTTCAGGCTAGCGATGCTAAGTCTGAACTGACCGGAATTGCAGAAAATCTAGATCCACTGGAATCCACAGGTGTTTTAAGTAACCCTCTTAGTACGCAATCGACATTGCTAACTTCAGGCTTTTTGATTGAAGACGTAATATCTAGCCTGGATCTGCGTAACGATGAAGGCGATCTTGTCTCTAATAGATCCTTATTAGATAACTTGGCTGTTGAGCAGCTGCCAGCAACGGATATTCTAAGCGTTTCTTATCAGGCTGATGATCCTCAACTGGCTGCTCAGGTTGTTAATGAGCTAATGCGACTATATGCGCTTTTCATTGAGCAAGAGCAAAAAGCAGAAATAGTTGCTGCTAAAACATTTGTTGATGAGCAACTGCCACGTTTAAAAGCTGATTTGAACTTTGCCTCAAGAGCTCTAGAGCAATTCAAAGCAGAAAATCAAGTGGTTGCTCTGGACCGCCAGGCTGCTGAAATCACCACCTTACTAACAGGTTTAGATCAGCAACTCAACGATACCCTGGTCTCGCTAACAGCGGTTGATGCACAGGCTGCTGATCTAAGTGAACAGTTAAATGTTGATGTACAAGATGCTATCAACTTAAGTACTCTAAATGAAGCATCTGGTGTGCAAGAAGTGCTAGAACAGCTGCATACTGTAGAAACAGAGCTAGCAACTCAGCGAGGATTATACCTACCTCAGCATCCGACTATTGTTAACCTGCAAAATCAAGCCAATGAGCTAGCCGATTTGCTGCAGGAGCGTGTCAATATTGTCTTAAGTGATTCTGCAGAAGTTTCTTTACAAGATTTGCAGCTAGGTACTTTGCAGCAGTCTTTACTGTCTGATTTAGTACAGACTGAAAGCGAACGAATTTTATTAGAAACACAGCTGGAAGCCTTTAATGATCTAAAGCGCGATTATACAAATAGAGCTACTTTATTTCCGTCATTAGAGCGTCGCCAGTTTGAGCTAGAGCAAAATCTGATTAATGCTCAAAGTAGCTATGATGAATTGCTTAAGCGTTCTCAGGAAATTAAACTGGCTGAAATTCAAATTGACGGTAGTAACTATGTGCAAGTTATTGAGAATGCCCGTCCTCCTAAAGAGCAAACGTCGACATTTAATCCATTGCTTTTAAGTATGGGAACGGTGATGGCTCTTGGCTTATCTGTAGCTGTGGGACTACTTTTAGATCGCATGGATAAGACAGTTAAGAGTGCCAGCGAGCTTTCAAAAATTCTCAAGTATCCTTTATTAGGGTTAGTACCTGAGTTTAATAAAGCGTTGGAAGTTAGCTCTTTTGGCCCACGTTCGATTTCTCAGGAAACTCTTGAGATTTATAGAAGTATATATTCTAGTCTAAAGGTAGCTAACTTTGATTCTCCAGCCAAAATCATTACGATTACTAGCTCTGTTCATGGAGAAGGAAAGTCTGAAATCACTGCTAATTTAGCAGCTGCTATTGCCCATTCTCGTCGTCGGGTTCTTTTGATTGATGCTGATTTGAGAAAACCCATACAGCATGAGTTGTGGCAGGTCGATAATAAGGCAGGACTGAGTCATCTTCTATCAGAGAAGTCTAGTTTAGAGGATTCAATACATCAACTGAGTCCTTATCTCTCTATTATGACAGCGGGGCTAGCTGTGGCCGAACCATCACTCTTTTTTGAATCGGCTCAGATGAAGGAAATGCTGAAGACCCTCAAAGAGGAGTATGATTACATTCTCTTTGATTCTGCACCAATCTTACCTGAACCTGATGTTCTCATGCTTGGTCAGGTGAGTGAAGGAATAGTCTTTGTTGGACAACCCAAGTATGTTAGAAAGGCCGATGTTGCAGCTGCAAGCCAATTAATGGATAAGGCTAAGCTATCGGTTATAGGAATGATTGTGAATCGCGTTAGTCGTAATGAGCAACAAGAGAACCGTACGCCATTCTCCTATGCCTATCGAGTAACTGGCGAGAGTGATGTTTATCAAAGCGACATCAAGAATAATATTTATGGTAACGCGGATCAAGTATCCCAAGCATCTGTAGATAAGGTTTTAAGTAACTCGGGCTCCTCTAATACCAGGACTTGATGAACTGTCTTTACAGCTGATAGGGCATTGTATTCATCTTCTTTGAAATAATAAAATTACTGACTATTCTAAAAATGTTGAACTTCAACCAATCTTTGGGACGATGCTTCCTTCTTCTAGGGCTGCTAACTGGGGGCATTTTGAGTTGGCCTGTTCAGGTTATTGCGCGTGAAGCATCTGTGAATACAGAGACAGCAAGTTTGCCAGAATTACCTCTGGCTGATTCGAGTTCATTCCAATTTAGCCAAGGTATTGGTTCTCGTGACTACTTATTAGGAGCTGGTGATCAGATCGCAATCGAAATTGTTGGATACCCAGAGTTTGCTGATAGTCATATAATTTTGCCTGATGGAACAGTTTCTTTGCCACTCATTGGTTCTGTACAGGCTAGTGGAAGAACGCTGAACTCATTATCGAATGCCATTGAGGCGCAGCTAGGTAGCGCTTATCTGGTAAATCCTATCGTCGATCTTAGTTTGCTAAGCCTGAGGCCGATTTCGGTTACGCTTAGTGGCGAAGTCTCTCGTCCGGGGCCTTTACAGCTGGAAAGTTTGCAAGACAACGGTGCTGCACCAACAGTCGTTAATGCGTTAATCGAGGCAGGTGGTGTTACTAGTTTTGCTGATATCAGAGAGGTGACGGTTAGACGCGTTCAGGCTAATGGTAGAACTGAAACAATTGCATTAAACTTTTGGGATTCTTTGGTTTCAGAGCCTGCGGCTGTCAATGTGGTACTGAGAGATGGAGACTCAATAATTGTCCCACGGCTTTCCCCTGATGAGGTTTTGGACCGTACTCTGATTGCTCGTTCGTCGATTGCTCCAGGTACTATTCGTGTGAAAGTCGTAGGTGAGGTGAAGATTCCTGGCGAAGTAGAAGTAACTCCTGATAGTACGCTTTCTTCTGCGATCGCAACTGCAGGTGGCCCTACTGATGACGCTAAATTGAGTAAGGTTTCATTTGTGCGTATGGATGAGAATGAAAATGTAACTACGCAAGAACTCGATCTTCGTAATTTAACAGATACCATTCAGGTACAAGATGGGGACGTTATCTTTGTACCTAAGACTGGTGTTTCAACTGGCTTAGATTTTGCCGCACGACTACTGAATCCACTACGATTCTTTACCGATATTTGGCGGATTCTAGATTAGAACAACTTAAGAAAAATAATGTTGTTGCTGATTTATGTTTATTCTAGGAGCTATTAGATGTGAATAAGCGCTATCTTGCTATTGCCGAAACCGCGCTGTTTGCTCTAGGTATAATTTTTTACGCAGGGGCTATAAACAATAGAAACATTTCTCAAGCGACAGGCATCAGCACAAACATCCTTGAGCTGCTAAATAGTCTAGTTAGGTATGGGCTTTGGTTTAGTACTACCTTGCTAGTATGTTTTAGATGGAAGATTGCTTGGGCTGTAGCTCAGCGTAATAAGTTTGTTTGGATAGTTTCTGGACTGTCCATCATGTCAACTGCTTGGTCTGCAAATCCAGGTCATACAAGTCTTGTTGTCAGCGAAGTGACTCGAATGACAACATTTGGACTCTACGTAGCGTCAAGATTTAAGCTCCGAGAGCAGTTACACATACTTGCTGCAACGTTGGGGGGGCTTGCTGCTGTTAGTGCCCTATTTGCCATAGCCCTACCTTCAGTAGGTATTGACCAAAAAGCCTTTGCTGGTGCTTGGATAGGTGTTTTCACTCATAAAAATACGCTAGGAAAGTTCATGTCTCTTAGTGTGGCTACATTTGCCGTGTTGGTAGCCTCTCAAAAAGTCTATGTTGGGCGAACATATCGAATCTTATCCTGGGGTGGTCTTTACTTATCCTATGCCTTAGTGATTCTATCAACATCTAAAACCAGTCTATCTATATCGACCCTAGCCATTGTTCTCCTGTATATCTACCGGATATATCAGAATCAAGGCAATAAACGGCAGCTGTATCTAGAGATAGCTAGTTTGAGTATAGGGGTTGCAGTGTTTATAATCTCTAGCTCCTGGGAGACAATCATAACGAGTATGGGGCGAGATATTACGCTTACCGGACGAACAGAGATTTGGGGGTCGGCAATATCACAGCTGCTTGATAAAAGTCCCTGGCTAGGATTTGGTCGAGGCACATTTTGGGCTCCCAACAGCCCTTTAGCACGTATTGCTGGTGCTGCCGTCAGCCATAAATATATTCCTCCTAATGCCCATAACGGTTATATAGAGCTTGCGTTAGAAGTAGGGTGCATCGGTTTAATATGTTTTTTGATCAGCTTTTTGGTAGCGTACAGACATGCAATAACACGTTCCTTTGTTTCTTACTCACCTAAGGATCTGTGGCCATTAGCTTTCTTAAGCTGGTTAGCTGCCTATAATTTTACCGAGAGTTCACTATTGATTCGCCCCAATCTTACCTGGCCTCTTTATGTATCTGTGGTCTTGTGCGCTATGCCTAGTGGGCGCTCTGCCCATCTGCGTATACGTAAATCAGACAGATCAGCTGTAAGAAGAGTCGCTGCTACGCGAAATTAGTGAATGATTCCGATGTCTATATCTGCCATCAAAGAGAAAACTAGAAATTTTCAGCCTCTAAATATTAGATCTGTTTATTGCTAGTAACTTATTTAGTGTATTTGAAAAATATACAACGATATCTACTCGACTACAGTTCACCTTATAGAGAGAAACAGAAAATGGCTATTACGCAAATCAAGGTATTCGGTGAGAGAAATACCGGCACTAACTGGTTAGAAGATCTGTTGATCAAGAACTACTCCATTCCCGTAATTCATCATCGAGAAATAATCAAGAAGCAAACAACCGCTAACGAAAAAGCATTTATTGAATCGTTACCTCAAGAACAGCAAGTGTTCATGCGTGAGCGTATCAGCGATTCAATCTTTGAATATAAAGCATCTCATTTGTTTGGATGGAAGCATGCGGCGATCGTGCCTGAAAAGCTAGAGAAACATCCTCACTTTGAGGAGACTGGTTTCATTTTTCTAGTAAAGAATCCGTATACATTTCTGAAGTCTTTACATAAAAGACCCTATCATTCTCTCATTCAACTGCCAAAAAATATAGATAAGTTTATTGATATGCCTTGGCCAACTCTGAGCAGGGATAATATCAGCCACGCTCTGCTTAATAATCCAATTGAGCTTTGGAACTATAAAGTCGCTTCCTACTTGAACTTTCTTGAGTCTCATAGCAATGCAATCCTGCTGCGATATGAATCTCTTCTAGAAAATTATGAGCTACTGTTTGATGTTATTGAAGATAAATTTCTTCTGAAGTCGGGATCTCGTTCGCCCATATTAAAGTCTACTAAATATGACCGAATGAACACAAATGACTATCAGAATAAGTATTTGCATAATGATTCTAAAGATGGGCTTAGCTCATCTTCAATTGAGTTAATTCGCTCGTCTCTGGATGAACGATTAATGAGGAGCTGTCAATATGAAAGCTACACATGAAATTTACAGAAATAGTAATAAATTTTGACAGATAAGAATTTTTATAAGGTCTGATATTAGTCGGCTCAATTGAATTATAGATTATGACTAGCGATTTAATCTTTTAATCCCTTGAGGCAGATTGATGACGGTATTTTACTGTTGAAAAATAGAATTAAATCTGGAATATCTCTTGAAGAACAGGAAAATTTTGACAAATTTTTTAGAAATATAGGCTTCTAAAATTAGCGTCTATAGCTATCTACCTTCATAGGATGCCTGCGACTACTTTACTTCCTAATAATTTCAACTTAAGCTTAGCAATGCAGCAATCTATTTCTCAACCATATTTTCTTGTAGGAGCTGAACGTTCTGGAACGACTCTTCTACGCCTAATGCTTAACTATCATCCCGAAATTACTTGGTGTAATGAGTTTGAGTATGCTGTTGACCAGATTAAACAGAATAAATGGCCTGATTTGAATGACTACTACGATTGGCTGGAAACTCACCGAATTTTTCAAGATAGTCATTTTGAGATTGATACCAGTCTGACCTATCCTCAGTTGGTAAATAGCTTTTTACATCAAAGGCTTGTAAGAGACGATAAGCCTATCATAGGAGCAACTGTTCATCGTCATTTTGATCGGCTTCCAAAAGTTTGGCCCGATGCCCGCTATATTCATATTGTCAGAGACGGCAGAGATGTAGCACGTTCCTGTATTGGCATGGGCTGGGCAGGCAATGTTTGGCGAGGAGTTGAACGCTGGATAGAGGCTGAAAAAATGTGGGTAGAACTAAGCCAGAAGCTGTCTCCAGACCAAAAACTAGAAATTGTTTATGAAGATCTTATTGTTAACTACGTTGATACACTCAAGAAGATATGTAGTTTCATTGGCGTAGACTATGATGCGGCAATGCTAGATTACGTTCACTCATCTGATTATTCTCTCCCTCAACCCTCGTTAATTCAACAATGGAAAAAGAAGCAGACTAATCGCCAGATTCAGCTTGTTGAATCTCGGATTGCTGATATGTTGCTCGAGCGCAGCTATGAATTGAGCGGGTTGGAGGCAATCAAGGTCAGCTTGTGGGAAAAAGGTATCTTACGAATACACGATTGGTGGGGAAGAATTAACAATAGACATGAGCGAATTGGTTCTGCCCTCTTTGTTTCTGACTATTTGGCTCGTAAGTTACGGATTATCCCTTGGCAAAAACAAACTCAGCTTAAAATCAATGATATCCAACGTAGAGGATTGAAGAAATCCACATAGAAAGAGCTTCTTCAACGATTTAACAGGTGAGTTTAACTTTAGCCTGATGTATGATTGCCTGAAATTAAGATAGTCCTACATCGCTTTCTTTCAACTTTTGAATACTGATAGAAAAAATGATGCTGCTTAGGCTGTAATTATATCTCTCTGTATATCAGGCTCTTGACTAATAAATAAAACAATAGGTTTGATCTTAGATATTGATGGGAAATTTCCTTTCAGATAAACATGATGGATAATACGAACCACTATCCTAATTTTCTTGTGATTGGTGCAATGAAGTGTGCTACAAGCTCGCTTCACGAACAGCTGGCACTGCAGCCAGGCATATTTATGACGGAGCTAAAAGAACCTAACTTTTTTAGCAACGACGATCAGTATGCAAAAGGCTCTAAGTGGTATACCTCACTTTTCTCACCTGAGGAAACAGATATCTTATTAGGTGAGTCTAGTACGCACTATACAAAGCTACCCACATATCCCAGGACACTTGATCGTATCACACAAGATATTCCTGACGCTTCAAGATTAAAGTTTATTTATGTGATGCGCCATCCTATCGATCGGCTGGTTTCTCAATATATACATGAATGGAGCCAGCGTATTATACCAACGGCTACTGACATTAATGCGGCTATTCATGCACATCCTGAATTAGTTGCCTATAGTAAGTACAATATGCAGCTACAGCCATACTTTTCTTCTTTTGGTAAAGAGAAGGTTCTGCCGGTCTTCTTTGAGAATCTAATTAGTCAGCCTCAGTCGGAGCTAGAGCGTATTTGTGAATTCCTTGAATATCCCCATAGACCTGTTTGGCAAGAGCTAGATGCGCAGAATGTCTCTAGCGAGCGTATGCGTCAGTCTAAATGGCGTGATTTTCTGGTTGAAGCACCTATTTTAAGCACTCTACGGAAAAACCTAGTACCCAAATCTTTCCGTACTAGGATTCGAAAGCTTTGGACATTATCAGAACGCCCTCAGCTATCTCCTGAAAGCATAGCTTCTTTAGAAGCTACCTTTAATCAAGATTTACACCTTCTAGCATCATGGCTAGGGTACGAATCGTTAACCTGCGAAAATTTCAAGGTCACTATTAAAACCAAGCCTATTCAGCCAGAGAGACTTTCCATCAGTTAACTAAGTGACTTAATATATGACATACATTCAAACAACTGCCCGAAGCATCAAGCGTAATCTAGTCAACTATCGGCAAGGCGCTCTTCCTAATATAGCGCTCATAGCAGCTGTTCGTGGTGGTTCAACGCTGTTAGGTGATATGTTGGCGGCCCAGAAGGGAATGTGGTTTTTTGATGAACCGTTTGCCCATCGCCATATGCAGTGGCCGGGTAAGAGAATGCAGCTATCTCATGAGAAAACAGGTGAGAGTAGCCGATTTTTTGACTTGACAGAAGCAGAGAAAAAAGAAGTGATTCAGTACATGCATCTGCTGAATCAAGGTGCTGTTCGGACCACCGGAACTGCTCGTCGGACGCACTTTCCTTTTCGAGCCGACCGTGCGTGCCTAAAAATTCTGCGTGGTGCATGGTTGATAGATATGTTTGCAGAACAAGGTATGCAGATTCTATTTCTGATACGCCACCCTGCTGCTCAGTCCCTATCTGTTATGCGCTTAAACTGGCAGTGCGCTGCAGCCATTTATTTCGATAGACCTGATTTTCTCATACGGTATTTTTCAAATGATCAAATCGAATACGGGAAGAAAATATTAGCAGAAGGCACTGACTTTCAAAGAGCTGTATTGAGCTGGGTCTGCGACATGAGCTATCCGCTCCGCTTCTCTAAAAATGTATCTTGTCAGCTTTTTTACGAACATTTAATAGATCAGCCGAAGCCTTGGATTGAACATCTGTGCACAAAGTTAGGCTTACAGGACGATGAGATCATGGCCCAAATTTTGAGCAAGCCCTCTGGTTCTTCAAAGATGTCCACAAGTGATATTACAAAAGCTATTACTGCAGGAGATTCACGGCTCCTACTACAAAAGTGGTGCAATAAGCTAGATGACTCTGATCGAAAGGCTGGCCAAGAGGTGTTAGAACATTTTGATATAGACTGTTACACCATGTACGATGCTATGCCAAATGTATAGATGCTGGGCTCTGATAAATATGCGTAATGTTGACAGTTGGCCCGAGAGTCAATATTACGCGGATAAAACATCCTCAAAATACTGTTGCTGGATTCACTTTTACCTCTGGTACTGACTGACTTGATTTTGTTAGTGGAAGATCAAACGTAAACCTTAGGCAAAGGTTTTTAGTGATTTGCCGGAAAAGTTGACTTCACGTAGTATCACTGGAGAAGTATGGGAAATATTCTATGTATAAGAACAATAGTGGGAGACATAGAAAATGAAATGGTCTGTTATTGCTGATTTCTTTAGTCAAAGGCATATTGATAATAATCTTTGGCTGAATCGTTGTATTTCGGAAGACAAGTACAGTTTTCAGCTGCTTGCTCGTTCTAAGCCTGCAAGAAGCTGGCACGAAAGGACGGAAAGACTAACACCTATCTCAGAGTGGTTTATTCACTGGAAGCATGCAACGAAGGCATTGAACAGTGATTCAGAAGGTGTCATAACGGTCTTTCCTCAGCTTCCAGCCTCTGTTGGTCTACAAAAGCTACTTACAAGATCCAAAAAACCTGTAGTTGCTTGGACCTTTAACGTTGGTAACTATAAGGGCGGTCCTGTCTTGGGAACTATCCGACGTTTATTAGCTCAGCTTAGCCTGAGCCAAGTTGACCGTTTTGTTGTTCATACCTCTCCAGAAATCGAAATCTACAGTAAGTGGTTAAACCTGCCTGAGAGTAGATTTGAGTTTGTCCCATTTCCTTTTAGTGATATTGAAGTTCAGTATCAAGAAGAGACAGAGAATCCGTTTATTGCAGCTATTGGCTCAGCCCACAGAGATTTTCCCACCCTCTTTAAAGTTGTAGAAGACCTGGAGCTGCCTCTTGTCGTTGCTTCTGGCCGGCCTGCTCTTGCCCACTTGAAAATTCCCAAGCAGGTACAGACGCCCTTTGATATTTCAAAAGCAGATTGCCACAGAATAGCGCAACAGGCTCGCATTAATGTTATTCCATTACAGCCTAAAGAAGATGTTACTGCAGCGGGACAGGTTACTGTAATTGAGGGCATGCATATGGGGCGAGCCATGATCGTCAGTGACTGCTATGGCATGAGAGATTATATTACCCATGGTGAAAATGGTTGGTTGGTCAAGCCTGGCTGTATAGATAGCTTGCGAGAGGCTATTGAGCTGTTATGGAATGATGAAGAGCTTCGCAATCGTATAGGAAGAAATGCTCAGGCTTATGCGAGAGCAAACTTCTCAGATCAGTTTGCTGCGCGTGAGCTAGAAAGAATCTTAGATGAGCTGTCAGATCATACGTCTGCTGAGCAGAATGCTGTTTCATCTGCACTAGCACAGACGTAGCCTCCGCTCAAAAAAATCTAATGGTTCATAGCATCTGTCAGGTTAGTCAATACAACAAGTATCCCTGAAAGTGTCTAATTTCAAACGCTAACCTGACGCACAACCTTTAGTTTAAGAGCTCTCCGGTTTCTTGCAGCTGATGCAGCTGTTGATATAGGCCACCTTGGGTCAATAGCTCATGATGGCTGCCGATTTCGCTGATGCGACCTTGGTCGAGCACAACAATTTGATCGGCTTCACGGACGGTACTGAGGCGATGGGCAATGATAATCAATGTGCGAGTACCGAGTAGCGATCGCATCGCCACTTGAATCGCCTTTTCTGACTCATAGTCTAGGCTAGATGTGGCCTCATCAAATACCAATACGTCGGGCTCCATCACTAACGCCCGGGCAATTCCAATACGCTGCCGCTGACCGCCGGAGAGCCGAACACCTCGCTCGCCCACTGTGGTTAGATATCCGTGGGGCATTTGTTGGATAAACTCATGGGCCTGAGCGATTTTACAAGCTGTCTGTACCTGCTCTACAGTTGCTTTTGGACATCCATAGAGTAGGTTTTCCATCAGTGTCCCGTTAAAAATATCCACTTCCTGATGGACGATCGCTAAGCGACGTCGATAGCCAGTGGTATCCAAACGACGCAGGTCTTGCCCATCCATTAAGATGGCGCCGCTCTGGGGTTCAAAGTAACGAAATAGCAGCTTGACCAGTGTAGATTTACCTGAACCTGAACGACCTACTAGCGCTACCGTTTGTCGGGGTTGAATCAGTAGCTCAATATCTTTGAGAACAGGTTTGTCGGGGGTATAGCCAAACGTCAGCTGATTGAAATGAACCTTGCCGGTAAATCGATAGTCAGGTACATCGTCGGTGAGTTGTCCTGCATCTGTCCCAGCGGGTATGGCCATAAACTCTTGAAATCGCGCCATCGATCCATAGCGACGGACAAACATTTCTGCTAGACCGCAAATTGGGTCGACTTCCGCATAGGCCATGCTTGATAGCGTTAGGATCGTAACGAAATGTCCCAAAGAAATGGTCCCTCGCAGCGTTGCCCATAGCGTCAGCGCGAGCACGCCAAAGGTGCAGCTTTGAACGATAGTGCGCTGCCAGGTACCCAACTTTATATAGCCCAGGTGAATACGATAATCGACCACCTTAAACTCTCGGTCTAGCCGCTGCTGCTGTCGCTTTAGCTCGCGCATTTCTGTTGCAAACGCTTTTACAGTCTTGATATTGGTAATAATCTCCGAGGTGCGACTCTCGGTATTCTCCATATATTTATCCAGCTGCTCTTCCTGGTAAGACAGTCGCTTCAGCCGTGCCAGACTGTAGCTGATGATAACTATGAGCGATATCAGAACAACCAGTGCAATTGGCCAGTCTATGACAGCAATTATGACAAACACTCCGAACAAACGAAATATCTTAGGAATCAGCTGACCAACAATTTCAGGATAAGTCCAGGTGTAGTTGGACAATCCCTTCGCTACTCGCGCCGCAATTCGCCCAGGGTTGTTTTCATCGTAAAACTCTAGGGGTAACGTTAGAATCTTCTCTAGAGAACGTCTCGCTTGGTCACGGCGGGCTCTTAGAGCTGTATCCCAGTTAAACCATGCTCCAATCCAAGGCTGAATGGGAGCACGTCCCACTGAAATAATACCCACCAGGCTAACCAGCACCAGCAATGAAAATGTTGGAGTAACAGGCTGTTTTAGGCTCTCTCCAACAGCAATGATAAGGTTCTCTAGAGGCCGGTCTAACGGCTGCTGTGAGAGGATATTGAGGATTTGACCAATAGCGTAGGGAACAAATAAATCGATGATTTCAAATGATCCTACAGCAGTAGCATTAAAAACTGTTATAGGCCAATATTGCCGGTAGTACTGAAGAACTTTGAGTAACTTGTTCACGAAATGCCTCCTGATGTCATTCGCTGAATGACGTCTTTGTATTACTGGCAGACTACAATCGTACTTCGCGAAAATAGGATCGACAAGGTAGCAGAGAGCAAACCTAAAGTTTTAGTGCTCTGATTTGTGTCCTTGCCCCCTATTTTGGATCTTATATTTTCTACGTAAAAAGACTAATAGAGTCGCAAGTTATCTTCGGCCAAACGTCTTAGGGCGACGGTTTGATCGGTCTGAATAGAAAGCTGGAGGTCGGATAGGTCTTTAAGTTGAGCTTGGATAGTGTCAGCTTTTTTCTGGGCGTCACGACGTTTGTACAGGGCGGCTCGGGTCAAGTCTTCACGATTCCGTTTGAGGGCAGCTTCGGCTACTTGTTTCCATTGCTGACTGTCGGTCTGGGCTTGCTCATATTCTGGGACGAGGGTATTGGTTGCGATCGCAATATTATCTAGCGCCTTAGCAAATAAATCCAAGACTGCCTGGGGAGTTTCTTGCTGGGCTGCCTGTCGAGTTAGACCGCTAGGCAACTTGATTTGATCTAGCCGTAGTCCAAACTCAGACAGTTGAGGACTGACGCTGTTGCCAGTTTTACACCAGTTAGCAAAATGCTCACAGTTATTAAAAAACAGATTGTAGCGCTGCTCTCCCAAACGGCTCTCAGCTCGGGTGATAACCACCTGTGGGATAAACGAAACTGCTCGCGATAGCGTATACACTGGGTTGCTGCGAGCAAATGCTTGCATACTGGTGCGAGATACAGTCGCTGTTCCTACTTTTCGATAGTGGATAACGGTGCCATCGCCACAGTCGATGCCGTGGTGCTGGTAGGGCACCCCCATAATATCTCGCATGACATATATCTGATCGCCTCGGGCCATCTAGACAAGTCCGTTATCCGTGGGATTAGAGCCTGGCCTGTCAGGGGAGGACTTATCTCGAATATCTGTTTTGATAACATCCAAGTCCGTTCTGATCGGACTTTCCGATGAGAACTGCTGGTGCTTGCGACGAGCCAATAGCTCCCTAATCGAAGCGGCGGAGGATTTCTCAGGCTGGTCGATAGTAATCTGTAAATTAGGTCCAGAACGCGCCAATCGCACGACTAAACCGTCTTCTGCCGTCACATTCTGGATTCGCTTGCCTTCCAAGTAGGTGCCGTTAGTTCCCAAACTCTGGATTGCCCAGCCAGCCACTTCCTTATGGATCTCTAGATGGTGTCGAGAAACAACGGCACTATAAAGAACAACATCATTGTCAGTAGATCGGCCAATCCGAATGACGTCTTGTTCTTCAAAACTCCAATTTTGTATTGGAGTCTTATTAATCGGGTGAAGTAGCGATAGGGTAATCACGTTAATACATCGAAAGGCACTGTAACAAAAACGTTATCCAAACAAGTGAGTGTCAAAGCGAGGAGCTAAAAACCTCCATCAATCCTACGCTAGTTGAAAAAGGAAACTAACCTTGTCACCTTTTCCTAGAGCAATGCGATCTCCAGGGCGTAATCGATGTCGATTTCCTGCAGCGAGCGGTAAATTATTGACGTACGTTCCATTGGAACTTCCGACATCCTCAATATAGTAGACATCGCCTTCAATACGGATATTTGCATGGACCCGTGACTCAATTTCTGAC
>ERZ1740072.37-NODE-37-length-82659-cov-9.178357_pt1 | contig 82659 bp, 68 predicted proteins | sample MGYA00581733_ERZ1740072 | MGnify/ENA primary metagenome ERZ1740072 (study PRJEB43018, sample SAMN04849741) | marine metagenome | isolation source: floating plastic debris | place: Pacific Ocean | collected 2008-08-30 | study: EMG produced TPA metagenomics assembly...
TTTTTTATTATTTGTTTTATTCCTTTTTCTATACTTTTTGTCTTTATGTTGCTCTTCTGTTCTTTGTTTTTGCGTCTTTTTTTGGGGCTGATTTGGGGGCTGATTGAAGGATTTAAAGCTGATATTCAAACCCAGGTACGACCCAATCAGGGAATTCTTAACTCAGGACGTAATACATTACTGCTGCTAAGCATTGCAATACCCTTTGCAGGTATTTTGTTGTGGTGTTTGCCACTGATACTCAGTCTGGTGCCCGTCTTAGATAATGAACAGATTGCTTTAATAGCAGCTTTGGGAGTTGGCATGTTGTTTTTCTACACATGGGCCTACGGCGGCGGCGAAGCCTACTTCAGTCACTATGCCCTTCGCTTCGTCCTCGCCCGCTCGGGCAAAATCCCCTATCTCTACGCCAACTTTCTCAACTACTGCACCGAGCGTCTGCTGCTCCAGCGTGTCGGTGGTCGCTTTCGGTTTTTGCACCGCACCCTGCAGGAACATTTCGCTGCCATGCCGTCAGACGATTATGGTCAGAGCATGAAATCTTAGGCTAATTCGATTGGATGGAAAGAAGAGCTGTCGTTTTGGTGGTCAGCTTTCGATTAAGCCTTCGAACTGCGATCTCAAACTCTTAAAATTTGCTACCCGCCCTACAATCAGACTTGTTTCATCGGCTTGGGCCAGTTCCTTTTTCCACTGGCTGACGTGCTCCTCTGCGCTCAGCCAAAAGCTCACCATTTCGCCCACCACCGTATCCCAGTCCCAGTCAGGCTTTTGATGAATCAGCGCTGTGGCTTTAATAAAACCATCTAGGGTGCACTCATAGCTACCCAGGTAGGCACAGCCGCGCTCAGGTGAGTGTTCTACATACTGCTGATGCTTAAAAAAGTTCCAAACGGGAGAGACTCCGACAATATCAAAGTTGTAACTCATAGCGGTATTTGAGAGATATCAAAAGACAGGAGGCTGCTCCCAACAACGGCTCTCGCCAGAAAGGTACAGCCTCCCCGGATTTTGGTTAGATCATTACCGGCAAACACCTCTTAAATGAGACCTTTAACGGTTCAAACCTTAAGGATTGATTAAATTCTATCTGAGAGAACAGGCTTAAAGTGTTCTCTATTAACGTTTGTAGCGCTCGGAACTTTGCTATCGCTGACTCGGCGCGACTGGGGTGCATCGGTCGAACTGAATCCCAGCCAAAAATAGTCAAAAAAAAGGAGAGCATACAAGCTCTCCAACCATCAGGGTGCATCTACTTAACATAGTATGCCACGCCTGGGGTGTGGGGTGTAACCCCCTCTTTTGATTTTCTGTCGAATCTTGCCAGAAGTTTACATTCGTAAAGTAGGGATAAAGGGGTTCAAATCAGGTCTTCAAAGGAGGTTTAACGCTAAGCTTACCCGTTTAGCTTCTTACCCAGTAACTGATTGGTTAGTTTAGGGTCTGCGCGTCCGCTGGATTTTTTCATTACCTGACCGACAAAGAAGCCCTGGAGCTTTTTCTTACCCGCACGATACTTAGCCAGTTCGTCAGGGTTGGCCTCCATGACCTCATCAATGAGAGCCTCAATGGCAGCAGGGTCAGAAATTTGGACCAGACCCTTTTTCTCAACGATAGCCTTGGGTGACCCTCCTTCTTTGAGCAGGGTGGGTAGCAGATCCTTGCCAATCTTGTTGCTGATGGTACCAGCCGTGATCAGATTCACCATTTCGCCTAGACCTTCAGGCGTCAGACTAATATCATCAATGGCTAGCTTCTCGGCATTAAGATAGCCAGCAATATCGCCCATCACCCAGTTGGCAGCTGTTTTGGCGTCAGCTCCGGTAGTAATGGTGCGCTCAAAGTAGTCGGCAATGCTGCGGTCATCGGTAAGGACACGGGTGTCGTAAGCGGACAGTCCCAGCTCTGTTTCATAGCGGTGACGTTTTTCAGCCGGTAGCTCAGGCAGCTCAGATTTCCAGGTTTCCAGCTGCTTTTTAGAAACTTCGATAGGAGGCAGATCGGGCTCGGGGAAGTAGCGATAGTCGCTAGAGCCTTCTTTGGAGCGCATGCTCTTGGTCACCTGGGTGCTCTCATCCCACAGACGAGTTTCTTGGACAATTTCTTCGTCACCGCTCTCTATCGCTTCAGTTTGCCGTTCGATTTCGTAGTCGATGGCTTTTTGAATTGCGCTAAAGGAGTTCATATTTTTGATTTCCACCTTGGTGCCAAAGGCGTCCTGTCCTTTGGGGCGAATGGAAATGTTGACATCGCAGCGCAGCGAGCCTTCTTGCATATTGCCGTCGCCGACACCCAGATAGCGGACAATACGGCGAACTTCCTGAGCGTATTCAGCGGCTTCTTTCCCTGTCCGTAAATCAGGCTCAGAAACGATTTCTACTAGGGGGACCCCAGCTCGGTTGTAGTCCACCAGCGAATAGGTAGAGCCGGCCAGGCGATCGCTACCGGCATGGACCAGTTTGCCAGCATCCTCTTCCATGTGCAGACGGGTGATGCCAATTTTTTTGTGTTCAACACTGCCGCTTTTTTTGTCGGCTAGCTCAATATCTATCCAGCCGTGTTCGGCAATGGGCAGGTCGTACTGAGAGATCTGATAGTTTTTAGGCAGATCGGGATAGAAATATTGTTTCCGGTCAAACTTGCTGTAGGGGGCAATCTGACAGTTGAGCGCCAGTCCTGCTTTGACGGCGTACTCGAGTACCTTTTCATTTAGCACCGGGAGTACTCCCGGCATACCCACGGTAATCGGGTCGATGTGGGTATTGGGGTCAGCTCCAAACTCGGCTGAGCTGGGGGTAAAAATTTTGGTATTAGTGCTGAGCTGGCAGTGAATTTCTAAGCCAATGACGGCTTCGTACTCGGTCTTAGCAGGTGCCGCAGCGGTCATAGTGGGCGGTGGGTGAAATGAACGTGTCTATTGTAGCGGCTGGCGGCCAGGATGAGTTTGATAGCTCGGTCAGGCTGTCAAAGAAGCCGCTGCATTCCCTAAATCAGCGATCGCAACAGCTCGGTGGAGCGATTAAACCGGTGCCATTTCCCCTTCTCCTAGTTCGATTAGGAACTGCATGGCTTTGACCGTGTACTTAGCACACCGGTGGGGAGAGTCTTTATAAAATGAGCGCCAGGCTTTAGCTTTATCCTGCAGATAGCGATGGGCCCGGTGGTCGCCGCCGTCGATCCAAGCCAGGCGGACAGCATGGCCTACCAGCACATCTAGCACAATGTAGTCGTCTACCTGCCAATCGGGGTTAGTATCAAACAGCTCTGAAAGCTCCATTAGGGCTTCAACATTGATCTGACGATATTCGGGAGCCTGAATTTTGTTAAATAGGTGTTCAATCCGGAGGGCAAAGTCTTTTTCTTCGGGGGTGGTATCGGACAAAATTAGATCGCTGACCAGACGATTACGACGTTCGAGCTTATCGCCGATCACAATCCCTTTGCAATGTTTGAGCAACCGCCACACCCGAGGATAGAAGTCTTCTGGTACGCGGTTGAGACTGCCGTCTCGCTGTCGTCGGTGCAGCCAGTCTTCTTCGGAGGGCTCAGCTTCTTCTGCCTGAGGGAGTACAACCCAGTTAACAGCTTCGGGTTTACGAGACTGGATCGATTCTTGCCGAAATAAGCTGTTGTCTAACCCTTCATAACCGGCCAGTACCTGCCGCAGTCGCATTTTAATTTCAAACGGACCCATAGCCATGAGGATCTCGTAGGCCTCATCTTGTGTGCAGTACTGTTCACGACAGATCTCGCTGTTGATGAGCAAAATCAGGTAGCTCACTCGCAGGGTTAGTAAACCGTCAAACAGCTCAGGTTCTGAGTTGATTAGCACGCTGAGATAGCTAAGAATCTCTTGGGTGAGGGTGCGATCGCGAATATCCTCACCACAAAATTCATTGATCTTAGCCAGCAGCTCCTGGGGGGATAATGGATCTGTAATCAGCGATGCCTCGCTGTAGGCCTTACCCACGGCAATTTGTTTTTGACGCACCAGCAGTTCCGTCGCCGCATCGGCCAAACCAATGGCCATCTTATTAAGCAGACCGGCGGCCCGTCGCACAATCGCCCACAGCTCTAGACGACCCGCTTTGATATAGATCTCATTGAGCAAGTTGGCCAGGGTTACCTGCTCTCCTGAAGCGGCTCCCCAGCCGGTATCGTAGGTCAGATTTTCCAACCGACACAAATTGCTAATCAGCTCAATCTGTTCGTATAAATTGTCAGATGTCTTAAGCGCTTCTAGCAGTCGCCAGCCGTCAGTTTCTCTCTCAAGATCTAACTCTTGCAGCTGGTTTAGGGGTTTGGTATTGCTCTCCGAAAGCGCTAAATAGGCCGAAATTGGCATGATATAGGACGACAGCGGCTGATGCGCCTCTGATAGCAGTCGCTCCTCCATGCGCTCGGTAGCCGCCGTGAGCATCAGCTGAAATAATGAACCAACCTTAACGGGTACGCCGTTACATTCACCATCTTTGAGTTCAAAAATTAGCTGAAGCAGTGGCGAATCACTAATGGCTTTGTGACCCAGCTCAAACATACGATGGGTTAACAGCAGCGTTACCGTCGGACGACCAGGCTCGTTCCAATGCTCGTGAATATAGGACAGTTCACTACGGATTTGGGCCACTAGAAACTGATAGTCAAGAGTAATGTAAAACTGACTGGGGTCTAGAAAAGCAGGGACAAACACCACCGTCTCGCGCTGAATTCGAAAAATTCGCGATGTGGTTAGACTGCGCAAACGACGGTCGGGGCGTCCCGTTGTTTGCAGCTTTTGATTACAGCCAATTTCCGCATAGAGATCTGCTAAATCGGTAGACATTCGGACCTGCACCGGATCGATCTGCTCTAAGACCTGAGTTTCAATCCCGTAGTTAGCCAGCTGTTGCTGCAGAGCGCTATCCTCCGACAGCAGAGAGATTTGCACAATGGGCTGACGGTTTTGCCCCACCTTGAGATGCCGGGCCAGCGGATCGATATCTCCTAGCGTAATCAGCCCGTCTTGAATCATTTGACCCATATAATAAAGGCTCTGAGCCCACACTAGGGGAATGTTGGCATTGGGCTCTCGAATTTGACTATGGGGATTTTCCCGTTCAGCCTCAATTACGGCTGCAGGCACATAGTACAGCTCAGGTAAGAGATTTATTCCTCCCCGATTGACTGCCAACGCCTCTAAACGCTCACTGTAAAACGCGGCCCGGTCGCTATCATTACGAAACAGGCTGTTGAGTAACAAGTAGCAGAAAAACAGCGGCCACTCGCATTCAATATGTTCAAAATCTTTGAGTTCGCCAGGTTCATAGTGGAGTCGCTCAGCATCTTCTACCACGGCCTGGTGTCCGTCTCGTAAAAACCGTTTGCAGCCGTACTGGCCCTGCAGCTTTTCGACAATAGCATCGTGGGTCAGCTGGAGCAGGTTTAGATCGTCGACAGCAAAGGCTGGAAAACCAATGACGCTCAGTAGCGCCGCATCAATTTCCTTTGAGCCGGACTCTCTAGGCAACAACGACTCTAGCGTGATCCGCGTCCGGGCAATCTCATCGGGAAGCACATGAATAACAGAGCTATGACCGCCTCTAACACCAAACAGATTGAGACCGTTCATAGCCTCAAGCGCCGCTTTAGCCATACCGACAGAACTGCCGTTAAGTTCAGGCTTGCCGTGGTTGAGCTTGTTGCCCCGTTCCCAGATGCCATAGTCAGCTGTCCGGTAGGCGCGACCGATGTAGTAGACCAAATTTTGAACAAAGTCGACCTCATCTCGGGTGTAGATAATCTGCAGCCCAGAGCTGGTCATTTGAGCTAGCATTAGCAGATAGATCGAGGTGGCATCCAGCTGCAAATGTCCCCACTCATCATCACCCACCACCGTGCTTCCCGTGGGGGTGTCGTATTTAGCATGAAGCGCATCTAGCGGGTCTTGGGTTCGTTTAAAGGTTTCTACCTTAGGGGCCTGCTGCATCATGGCAAACAGCAAACCGCGCATCAGCTTGGTAACGCTCTGCTCTAGCTCGTAGGTACGACCCAGGTTTTCATCAATTTTGCGGTAGGCCAGGGCTAAGCCCCACACCGCCATAATGCTGTAGACGTTGTCGCGGACCCAGGCATCGGTATAGTCACCGTGGGTCGTAATGGCAGTGCTCGCTGGCAATAGCCCCGTTACCGGGTTCTGACGTGACAGGATCACGGTTTGAATCTGCTGATAGTAATAGTCGAGGTGGTCTTGCCGAGAATCAAAACGAGCCATACGTACTAGAAAATAACAGCTACCCCTTAGATGACAGCAAAGGGGGAGTTACCAAACCTATCTACACCAGCCTGGATGGAGTCCATATTAACCTACACCTATGCTGTCCCTTCCGGAGGCCAGCGTCTGGCTCAGCAATCTAGCCGGGCAGTGGCTTTAACAATGTCATCTAGAGTGCTCCGTAAAACAGCTCCCCGCTGGTCCAGGTTATTTAAAAGAATGCTTAACACCAGCGGTTCATAGCCAGACGGTTCAAGATAGCCAGACAGCGAGGCATTGTGGCTCACGGCTCCGGTTTTACCGACAAAGCGAATGCCCCCGAGACGATTGCGTAGGGTGCCGCTAGAACCAGCCACAGCCAGGGAGTCGCGATAGGTGGCGACATGGGGAGAGCGCGCCATCGCCTGGAGGGTATCGACAAAGGCATGAGGCGTCGCTAGGTTATGGCGAGATAAGCCAGAACCATCGACGATATGGTAAAGCTCGGGGGCAACACCCAGACGTTCCAGGATGGTCTCTACGGCCATGGTTCCGGCAGCTGTGGCATTCTCAGCATCGCGGCCTGCCAGGGATTTGAGCATGGCTTCGGCATAGATATTTTTACTATTACGATTGGTGCGCCTTAGCCACTGGGCCAGGGGTGGGGAGGTGACAGCTGCTAGCTCAGAGCCGATGGGGGTCGCTGTGGTTAGGTTGGTTTGCGTAACAGTAATGCCCTGTTGATTGAGGGTTTGGCGAAAACGCTCAACAAAGTAGCGAGCTGGGTCCGGCACCGCCACCGACGCTGTATCAGGAGCGGCGCCAGCAATCAGCTGACCGTAAACCCTGAGGATAGGACGACTGAGATCGCGACCGATATCTACATATTCTGGCTGACCCGCTGCGACCGAGCGAGAAAAATTCTCGATTTGCCACTGACTGTTTAAGCCGGGGTCGTCCCACTCCACCCGCAGGGGTTGGCCCACGGCTTGGGGATACAGGGTGAGGCCCAGTTCGTTGGCGTTGATAATGAGACTATTGGCGGGGGCTCCGTAACCGGCTTGGACGTCTTCCCATTCCCAGTTGGGATTGACGACGGGACCTGAAAAGTAGCTGTCGTTGCCCAGTAGGGTACTGACATTCCTGATGTCCTGAGCTTTTAGCTGACCTGCCAGCTCGGTAAGCTGCTCGTCGCTGAAGGTAGGGTCACCTCGGCCAAGCACCTGTAAGGTCGTAAGTCCATCGGTCCGCTGACCGTAGACCGATGTGCGAATGGTGAAGTTAGGCCCCAGGCTGGACAGAGCAGCGGCCGTGGTTAGTAATTTGACATTAGAGGCTGGGACAAAATAGCGGTCTGCATCGCGGCTATAGACTACCTGACCTGAGCGGGTTTCGATCAGAATGCCGAGGCGAGCTTTGTGGAGGCTAGGTCGCTGGGCGATGGTATCAATTTGCTGGGCTAAATCGGCTGGGCAATAGGCCAGAGCATCACCGGGCGTGAGTAGCGTCGATAGCAGGGCTGTGGTTGCCAAAACCCACGTTCTAAAATTCTTCATCGATATATTTTTGAATGGATGTCTGAATCTCTCCTCAATATTCTTTTTGAGACTGCCGAGCTGCGGGATGGCGCGATCGCAAATCTCTAAAACTGCCGCCGGGTGAAAATATTGCCTGCGATGATTAGCAGCAGCCCGGTATAGATCAGTCCGTACAGGGCGTTGATGGTCAATGCACCCGGCTCTGGCAAAAGCGTGGCCCCGTAAACTGCCTCATTCTTTAGATTGAGGCGTTCCAGGTTTGGCAGCACTAAATACGCGGTTTCTATGACTCTTTGAAAGTTGGCAGACCCTTCCAGCTGACTTAGCCTGATTAGATCGGTGCTCAGATGCCCGACGATATAGGTGCCAAAGGTGAGCAGCGTGGCCAGTAGCGAGCTGGTAAATACGCCGAATACTATGGTAACTGCCGTAATGAGCAGCATTTCGAGATACATAAATGCGATCGCAACCAGCATACTGCCAGCCGGAAACGCTATTTGCCGAATCGTTAAAATCCCGATAAAAATACCGGTTTGCAGCAGCATCAGCGTTCCGATAACAGCGGCCAGACCCAGATGCTTGCCTAAAATAATCTCAAATCGGCTTACCGGCTTGGCCAACAGCACCAGCACTGTTTTCTTTTCAATTTCTTTATTGACCAGTCCGGTACCAACAAACACTGCAACCACTAAGGTAAATAGGTTGATAGCCCCCATGCCCAAATCGAGCAAAATTTTGCTTTCGCTACCGCCGGCGATCTCGGGTAGCAGCACCGACGCAAGCACTATGAGTACCGCAAACACCCCGGCCACATAGAGGATGCGATCGCGAATAACTTCTAGAAAGACGTTGCGGGCAATCACACGGATACGCGCCAGATTTAGCATGGGCAGTTGGCCTTTAACTACTTTTAACTACTAGATGGTCGATTCGTCTAAACCAACTTTTCGTTCAACTTTGACCGTCTGGTCTGAACAGGTAACATCAGCCACCGGAGTCGCACTCCCAGTTTCCTCGGGTTCCTCGGTGTCCTCAGCGCCCTCAGTTCGTTTTTTTAAGGTACGCGGCAAAATCGTACACACTTTTTCGACATAGTAGCCGTTTTGCTCGGCGGTGGGACCCAGCCAGTTGGCCCGCAGTTTAATCTGATACCCGTTGGACATCGACTGGGGACGAGGCGCGTCCAGACTCCAGAAAACCAGCTCGCTCTCTTCATTGAGGACAATCTCTTTGGCAACAGAGCTAATGCTGTTATCCAGGTTTAACAGCCAGCGTTCGGCTCTAGGCCAGGGAGCATTATCAAGCTGCGCAGTTAAACTCTCAGCGGCACTGGTCAGCAGGATATTCGCCTGGGAGCCACCGCTGTCATCGGCACCAAACCGATAGACAAAGGCGCTGTTGCCTAAATTTTCGGCCACTAGACTGGGATACTCACTAAACCAATACTGGATCCGAAAGAAAAACATAATCCAGCTGCTCAGCAACAGGTTGATCAGCAGTAGAACAATAAGCTCCTGACGTACAGGGGGTTTGGGCAGCTTCCAGTCTAAGCCCCAGTTAAAAAAGTTGGGAATTGCCACCAAGATTGTTGCTACCACGGGCCAAAATCCCATGGCTAGCTGCAGCCGTTCAGCCGTCCAGGGTCTAAATACAAACACACACATGACAGCGGCTGTAATCCAGGGACTAATGGACACATAGCCCACTCTCACCGGATTTTTAGTCAGCCCCCACCAGATGGCAATGGTGAGAAATAGCCAGCTAAATGTACTCAACAAATTGACGGTCCATGGGGAGGCAGCGCTGGCTTCAGAAAGCGCCGCCATCAGCCAGGAAAACAAGCTCAGCAGCAAACAGGTTTGCCAGGACAGATAGTTGGGAGGGGTAACCAGTCCTCGAAACTTCTCGACAATGTCTTTTAAGATGTCAATCATGCCACACTCCTAAGAATGTAAGACCGCATTACCAGCAGTAACAAGATGGCACTAAAGCTCAGAGCGTTGGCCTGGAGCACCGCGATCGCAAACTGAGAAGCGGCCTCTTGATACTGGGTAGTCCCTGTACGAGAACGGGTGTAACGTTCTTGACGACTGAGTTCCTTCGGTCGAGACGGCATTTTCCAAGCACCCAGGGCCCGCATAATCAGTTCTAATCCCTTGAGTTTGAGCACCAGGGTAATAAAAAAGGCGATTAGCCCCACCACCAAAATAATCAGACCCATTTGGGGTTTGAGGGTATTGTTGATCAAATTATCAAACAGCACATAGCTAATTACCTGAGCCTGTAGCCGAGGGCCCATCAGAGGCTCAATCGATAAAAAGGCAAACCAGCCGACCACCACCGTTAATAAATTAACTGCCGCCGCATAGCGAACGCTTTGTTTGTATCCAAGACGCAGCCGCTGACGCAGCACCATAGCTTCTAGAGCGATGGCTACCAATAAAAATAAAATTTGAAATACTATCGCTTTGAATGGAAAAATCGGTTCAAGGTCGCCCATTGAATTATTAGGGAATCTCAGACATCAGGGTATACCCAATTTGGAAAGAAGAACATCTAAATATAGAGAAATACCGTATTTAGTTGCATTAAATTTTGTCATATCCGTTTTCGATTGTAGAAGCGTTATCGATAACACCTTTACAATCAAAAACGGTCCCTATATCCCTTATTTCGTTTCCCATGGTTCGTTCTGGTATCGGTATTCGCACCGCGCAGAAAACATCAGAGCGTATGGTGGGTCAGATCCATGTTTACGACGGAGAGGGTAAGGGCAAATCTCAGGTGGCCCTGGGGGTGGTGCTGCGCTCGATTGGTTTGGGGATTCAAACCTTTATGCAGAGCCGGGTACTGCTGCTGCGATTTCTCAAGGGACCGGGCCGTACCTATGATGAAGATGCCGCCATTGAAGCGCTCCAGCGAGGATTTCCCCACCTGATCGACCAGGTGCGAACCGGTCGAGCCGAGTATTTTGGAGCCGATGAGATCACCAAGTTTGACCGGCAAGAGGCCCAGCGGGGATGGGATGTGGCCAAAGGCGCGATCGCATCGGGTCTTTATTCAGTGGTGGTCTTAGATGAACTCAATCCGGTACTGGACCTAGGGCTGCTAGATATTGAGGATGTTGTTCGCAGTCTGCGCCATAAGCCCGACTGTCTCGAAATTATTGCCACCGGGCGAGGGGCTCCCTCGGCGCTACTAGAAATTGCCGATCTGCATTCGGAAATGAAGCCTCAGCACTATGCCACCTCGGAGATACCGGGTCTTAGCGGTATAGAAATCTATACGGGGGACGGTAAGGGTAAGTCTACCAGCGCTCTCGGTAAAGCCCTCCAGGCCATCGGTATCGGCATTAGCCAGGATAAATCGCATCGGGTGATGATCATCCAGTGGTTAAAAGGGGGCAAAGGCTACACCGAAGATGCTGCGATCGCGGCTCTGCGACAAAGCTATCCCCACCTGGTAGATCACCAGCGCTGCGGTCGCGATGCCATTGTCTGGCGCGGTCAGCAGCAATCCATTGACTATGTGGAAGCCGAGCGCGGCTGGGAAATTGCTCGCACGGCGATTGCCTCTGGACTCTATAAAACGATTATTCTCGATGAGCTCAATCCAACGGTAGACCTAGAGCTGCTGCCAGAAGAACCCATTGTTCAGGCACTGCTGCGTAAGCCCAGAGATACCGAAGTCATTATTACCGGACGCTGCAAAAATCCCCCTGCCTATTTTCAACTAGCCAGCGCTCATTCCGAAGTGTTTAACCATAAGCACTATGCCGAGCGTGGGGTGGAGCTAAAGCGTGGGGTGGACTTTTAAGCCTGCAGTCGGCTCTATTGACCATATTTCTGTTGTAGAGATGCGTTAGGATTTCACCAGCAGTTTTGATTTTAGGTATCTAACGCAATGGCAAAGGTTGAAATTTACACCTGGACAACGTGCCCGTTCTGTATTCGGGCTAAGCGACTTCTAGACAGCAAAGGTGTGGACTATACTGAGCACGTGCTCGATGGTGATGAAGCTGGGCGGGATGCCATGGTGGAGCGTGGCTCCGATGGCAAGCGTTCGGTACCACAGATCTTTATTAATGATGAGCACATCGGCGGCTGTGACGCCCTCCATGCCTTAGACAACCGCCAAAAGCTCGATGAGCTGCTGGCGGTGTCGGCCTAGGGTATTAGTTCCGGGCTGGGAGTTTTGGACTAAAGCGCTACCTCAAAACTCTCAGCCTGATTTTTGAAAACAACTTGGCTAATATACCGATTCTTGAGACGATCCTGACCGTGAGAGACTATCAAATAGCTGCTGCAGATTAGCCCATCGCTTGGATCAGTAATTACACTTAACTATTAGCTGCCTAGTAACATTTCTAAATGCCACAGTCCTACTGCTACTAGATGCTGACAGTAGCGGCCGATGAGGCGTTTTTCCTGACATGAAGGACGACAGTCTAAGTGGCTGTAGCGCACCACTGCGATCGCGATTTCCTTGGCATGTTGTTGGGGCACACCAACTCTCATGAGCTGCTTCCAATACCTGGCCCCTATACGCTTTAACGTTGCTCGCTTAGATGTTCTGAGAGCGGGCAGCGAATTTTTATCTAACAAAACAGCTGCAGATGCCTGCATGATTCCCCCTCCTAATCAGCGGGTTAAAGTGACTCAGGAAGCAACAAGTCTAAAGACGTCGTAAAGTCGTTTAACATTCGATATCCAAAACCAAGAAACGTTCTTGGCTAAGCTGTTGACCCTGTATAAAGCCTCTACAAAAAGAGCAGAGACTATTTCGTAAATGTATTCAAATCTCACTTGAACTAGTGTGATTTGGTCCCCGTGTGGTGTGTTTGTTTGATCACAATCAGGATATGCGCTCCTACAGCCGCTTCATAAGACCCCTAAGGAAGATAAATTAGCCGCACAAATGTGCTGATAGTAGCGACCCAGCAGATGCCTTTGGTGATATGACGGCTGACTGTTGAGGTAAATGAAATGAATGATTGCGGTGGCCAGCTCCCTGGCGTCTGCTGAGGGCACCCCTCTAGTGACTAATCTTTTCCAGTAATTTGTCCCCATGCGTTGCATATCTAGGGTGCTAAAGTCTGGAGCAACAGAATTTTCGGTCAACGACCGAGAGTATGTAGTTTGCATAGCGCGTATCCTGAAATGAAAATATAACGTTGATCAGATTAGTGAACATAGAGTGAAGACAATCTGGTCCCCCAAACGTCTTTGATTACAGCCGCTAACCTGACACCCAATCGACGTAGCCTCTCTTGGGAGAGGTGCGTCGGTTGTTATAGCAGTCGATGCGTCAGAAATGTATAAACCAGCCGCGTAGCTCTAGCGCACGTAGTGACTCTTCTAAGAACGACTGACTGGCAAAGCCATCATTTCTAAATCCCTTGATATAAGGATAGAAAAACAGCGCTCGCTCCAGCATCCGCGAACGGATTAAACATCTGCGCCAAACAGCGTAATGGGTATTCTACGCTACGGTTACGTTGTATCTAAAGTACCAAGCCTTATCAGTAATATTTCTATGGACTAATGGGCCGTTTTTAGACAATGGGCTGTTTGCCAAAGAAACCGGCCATTAGGCGCAAAATCATCCGCTTGAGAGGCACGGTGTGCTCAATGATCCAAAAGCCGCCGCGTCGTAGCCAAAGTAACGGTAAGAACCGGTTAGAAAATACTCGGTTTAAAAGATCTGTCATCGCTAAGATTAGCCAGTTTTCAGTGCGTCGCCAGCGTTCGTAGCGTTTGAGCACTCGCATATCGCCAATAGTCTCTCGACGGGCGTGGGCACCGTGTAAAACCTTTGCTAGGGCCGCTGCATCCCGAATACCCATATTTAGCCCCTGACCACCGACCGGATGACAGCAGTGGGCCGCATCGCCAATCAGGGCAATGCCTGGTTTTACATAGCGCTGACTTTGCATCAGCCGCACCGGAAACATCATAGGTGGCTTCAGCATTTTTAATTCACCCATATTGTCTCCATAGCGCCGCTGGAGCTTAGCCATAAAGTCTGACTCTGGCAGTGCTAGCATAGCTTCGGCCTCAGCGTGGGGAGCCGTCCATACCACCTGACAGCGGTTGCCTGGCAGCGGCAAAATAGCAAAGGGACCGCTGGGCCAGAACTTTTCGTAAGCCGTATTTTGATGGGACTTGGCCGGGGCTAGCACAGTGGTAATACAGGACTGCCAGTAGGCCCATCCTGAGGTATCGATACCGGCATAGTCTCGGATTTGAGAGCGAGCACCGTCGGCCCCCACTAGCAGCTGAGTGTGCAGTATTTGCTGCTGACCGTCACACTCCAATGTGAGCTGAGTACTGGCTGTCGCTGGTTGAATATCGGTAAGGGTGGTGTTGTAGTAGGTTGTAATCCGATGAATATGCCCCGTGAGGGCCTGCAGCGCTTTTAGCAAGACGCGGTGCTCTGCGCCATAGTAGACGGCATCGACGGGGCTGTCGGTGGGGTAAAAGTTAACCGCTTTGCCATAGTCCGCATCGGACATCCGCACCCGCTGAAAATGGGTGACGTAGGGTCCCACCTGCTCCCACAGACCCATTTGTTGGAAAATACGGGCCGACATGGGAGAGAACGCATAGGCGCGATCGCGATCCGCTGTTTTAGCCTGACTTTGAGCCTCGATTACTGCCACAGAAAGACCGCTGTGGCGAAGCGCGCAGGCCAGGGTCAGGCCCACCACCCCAGCACCAACGATTGCCACATCTGTATGGACAGTCCGCTGCTGGTTCACAGATTGTTGATTAAGAGGGCTCGCGATGTAAGCGTTCAAGGTCTATCCATCATTAGTAGGTTTATTTATTTTTACGCGTTCATCTGATCGTGGCAACTTCACTATGACAACTCTGGAGCGGTAGTGCATTGCGTAATCTCAGCATGAGCCAATGGATCCCTAATGGACCGCTGCCTTATTTTAGTGTGCCAGTTACAGCGGTGGTGTCGGTCGGTCTGTGGGAGCGATGTTTATGAATATTCGACAGTGGCGCGGTCAGCGATGGATGGTCCTGACTTGTTTGGGTATGGGACTGCTAGGCCTTCCGCTACCCGCCGAGGCATCTCAGATGTGCATAGATGAAACCAGGTTTTATCAGCACAATCAGGCAGCGGTGAGAGCCCAGTGGGGGCGACAGGCCCTGAGAAAAGGACACCGACAGCCAGCCGCTGACCATCTTGCTAAAGCGCTGGATCGAGCTAGAACGCTTGAGGATGCTGGGACAAGAGCCGCGATCTTTGAAGATTTTATTGCCCCCAACAGCGGCAGTTCGGGTTGGCTGATTCATGAAGTAGATGCGTTGGTGGCACTGGGAGAAACCGAGGCCGTTCGTACCGTGCTCACCTCTGCTCGTCAGGCCGCCCAAGAGCTACCGACGGGCTACAGCGCCTTAAAAATTCGGATGCTAACCACAATCGCTACGGACTACATTGCAATTGGCGACCGGGCGACCGCCCTTGACCTGCTTGCCCAGGCGCAACAGCTGGTATCTAATGTGCAAGGCCGCGAGATCAAAGCCAATATTCTGACGGTCATTGCCCAGGGATATGTGGCGGCTGAAGAAGATGCGATCGCAATCAAACTCGCCACCCAAGCTGCTCAACAGGCAGAAGCGGTTACCTACGCTGACCCGTTTAGACGCGACAAAACCATCGCTCCCATTGCCACTGTCTATGCCGAAGCCGGAGCTATTGACCAGGCACTACAGCTAGCCCAGAGCGTTCAACAGCCCTCCTATCGAGAGCATGCCGTCGGTCGTACGGCCCTGGCCGCAGCCCGCTTGGGCCAAATGGATCAAGCCAACGACCTGGTTCAGCTGTTGACCCTGGCACAGCTCAAAATTCGTACCCTGACAGATATCGGTTTGTATCTGATCGCCGAGGACGATACCGAGCAGGCACAGCCGTACCTTGACCAGGTCATCGATGTCATTAAAACAGATAGCTATCCAGGATCTAGCTTTACTGAGACGATGATCGATGCAGGTCTGCCCGAGAGAGTTTTAGCTGCGCTGTCAGCAGCTCCTGCCAATCGAGTTAAAGTGGGCGGTCTGTTAGACCTGACCCGTTACTATCGGACCGATGACACCAAAGCTGCTAGCAGTAGCCTCCAGCAGGCGCTAGCCGCGACTACAGCTATTGAGCAAGACTATGCGCGTCAAGCAGCGTTAGACATTATTCTAGAGCTGGCAATTGAGATTGCAGATTACAAGCTGGCAGTAACAGCGATTGAAACACTGGCAGCTCAACGCTCAGGCACTACAACCTTTAACCCAGACTGGGCCTACAGCAGCGTTGCTAGAGCCGCCGCTCAGACAGGACAGATTGACGTTTCTCTAGATGTAATCGAGCGTATTGACCCCAGCGATGACTCCGCCATACGCCGGACCTGGGTCGATGTGGCCGTAGCATATGCCAAAGCGGGTGAGCTAGAGACGGCCTTTGCCACCGCTAAGAAAACAAAAGAGGCTTATTCAAGCAACTATGCCCTAGCGCTAGTGGGGATTGGGTTACAACAGCGACAGGCTGGCAGACTAGAAGAATCTGCCATCACCATAGACCAGGCGGTTCAAGCAGCCAAGGCTTTAGAGTCTTCGTCCGCTCGGATAGCGGCGCTGAATGTTATTGCACTAGAGCAGGTGAAAGCGGGGCTAACGGCAGCTGACTTGTTGGAGACGGTGTTGGCCACGGTGCGAGAACCGTCAACGTATACAAACGATTCATTGATCTTCCATACGGTGGTCAGCGGCTGGGTTGAGTTGGGAGAGTACGATATTGCGCGGAGATTTTTTGACGAAATTGCCCAAACCCAACCTCAAAACTCGCTCTGGAAAACGCTACTGCTAGAACGTCTGGTTCAAGTTGGCAATTACTCAGACGCGTTAGCCATGATTGAAGCGCGCCATGGGTCTCATCTAGAGCTCGATGAAATGTTGCAGATTGCAGAGCGCTATTTCCAGGCAGGGCAGAGCGATCAAGCCGTCCAGATTCTAGCGCGGGTTTATAATACTGCCGAGGCTCGACCTGACCAGCTGCTGCGCATAGCGGAACTCTACACCCAGGTCGGTCAAACCGATCAGGTACTGTCCGTTTTAGCTCGGGCGTTTGAGGTGGCTCAGACCGTACCGGGGGATGAATCCAAGTTTTTGCAGATTCGTGAGGATTTGGTGGTCGAAGATACCCAAGACCGAAGCAGTCTCTATGAAGAGATCGCGGTAGCCTATGGTCGAGCCGGAGCCTTTGACCAAGGGCAGACCGTTGTCCGAGCACTGCAGGATAGTGACACCCGAGAGCAGGCGACGACTCGTTTGAACTGTTATCGCGATTTTTATCAGCGCATATAAGAACAGAGCTAGATCTTATTGCTACCAAAGGCTAATTGAGAACATTCAGAACAGATTAAACTCCTGACGCAGCAGGACTGGAATGCAGGACTGGACTAAAGATGTGCTGTGTCAGCATTACTTTCTTTGGTGAGACGCTGTGGCCTGTAATTCTTCCACCACATCCCAAGCAGCGGCACAAGCGGGTGATGTCGCTCCCTGCTCTTGGCAAATCTGACGGGCGTCTTGACGAGCGACATCGATTTCATCTTCAATAAACAGCCGCTTTGGCTTTTCGACAAAATCGCCTTTAGTCAAAATATCTGAGACTGAAATCACCCCAAGCAAACGTCCCTGGACAACTGGAGCACGACGGATTTTGGTATTAGCAAATAGGCGAGCTACATATTCCACACCCAGATCGGGAGGCACCACGACACAGGGCTTGGTCATAATCTCAAATACTCGCATACCTTTAGGATCGTGACCGTAGGCCGCTACCTTGTAGACAATGTCGGTTTCTGTGACAATCCCATAGGGATCTTCCACAGTGCGGCGATCCACAATCAGCGACCTCAACCCCTTCTCTTTCATCAGCTCAACGGCTTCAGCTATCGTGGCCGAACCGCTAATACTAATGACATCAGCGGTCATAATATCCTTTGCTTGAACCATGATTAATCTTCCCTCTGCTTTTTGAATACGACAATAAGAGATTCCCACAGGGCGAGAATCCCTAACACCTACTATCAGAATTTATTAACAGATTGTGCACCTAAACATCATATTCTCGCTCCTGTAGCACTTCTGGATCATCCATGTAGGAGCCATACCCATAGAAGTCTGCCTTAGGTTTTTCAACAAAATCACTTTTACGTAGAATGTCTGAAATAGAAATCACCCCTAGCAGACGTCCTTGAACCACGGGGGCACGACGGATTTTAGTATTGGCAAACAGGCGAGCCACATATTCCACCCCCAGATCGGGGGGCACCACAATGCAGGGCTTGGTCATAATCTGATAGACCCGCATTTCCTTAGGACCGTGACCATGGGCAGCCACCTTATAAACAATGTCGGTTTCTGTCACCATGCCATAGGGATCTTCTTCGTTTCGACGATCCACAATCAGTGCTCGTAATCCCTTTTCCTTCATCAGGTCAACTGCTTCGGCCACTGTGGCTGAGCCACTGATAGAGATCACATTTTTAGTCATAATTTCTCGTGCTGCCATCATTGTCCCTGTATCTCCTGATAGTAAAAAACAATTAAAAGCAAGTCTCTTAAAAACCAGCCATGTACGCTTCCAACACCGCATCACTCTTGGTACACAGCACCATCAAATAGTCACAATGGTCACAGACAGTGCGGGTCACGCAATCATCTGCCGCACATTTCTGGGCTATCTGATGGGAAAACTGATCGAGATCTAAAAAATACCGATCGGCGATGGCACCACAGTGGGGACAGCGCACTTGCTGATGGGAAAGGGGCGTTAATTCAGGCATGGTGTGAGACCCAGTGTGTACATTTTTGACCTTAATCGAGGCTGTCCTCTTGGTGGGTTTGAATCGTACAGAGGGTAACCCTGTAGGTAGCCATAAAAACTCTCCTCTCTATGAACAAAAATTACAGTGACTGCCTCTATTCCAGTAGTGCTACATCCCAAAACAAATTTGGTAGGCTGCTAAAATACAGTTTTGTACCTGTAGCTAGTCCTAAACCCTATATGCTTAAAACCAGGGATTACCTATCCGGTTCTAAGCTAGTAATCACCCCGTACATTGCTTATGACTACCGAACCTCAAAAGAATCCTATCTGGGAAAGACTAGATTCAGGACGACGTAGCAAAGCGGCCCAGGGAGGTTACGCTGGCTACGGTTCACCCGCTTTTGGGGAAAAGTCAATCAATGGCAACTTAGTGGCCGATGAAAAGGAGCAGCAAATTATTGAATTAATTCGTCGTCACCATAAGTCTGGGAAATCGCTACAGCAAATCGCCAACTGGATGAATACCCAAGGCTATAAAACCAAGCGCGGTCGGGCATGGCAACGAATATCGGTTAAGCGAGTCCTAGATAGACTCTATGGAAAAACTCCAAGGGCTACTAAAACACCTCACCCATCTGTTCCTTCATCAAACCAGGAGGAATAGGCAAAACCTAAAACCCTTAGGATGATTTATGCGTAAGCTCTACAACGACAATAATGTTACATCTCTAATAATATACCTTAAGTTGCCTGAGGTATGCATTCAACAAGGCTTTAATCTTTTGTAGCTGTTACATCCCTCATGCCCTTTGATAATGCCTTAAATTCGACACCAGGTTCTTCCAGCGGTGATCCAGCAGCGACTGGTGTCGCTGCGAGGTCTGCGAAGGATGCCTTGCAAACGGTAACGCCAATGATAAGCGATGCCATCGACCGGCAGGTTTTGATGGTATCTGCTGATTGTCCGTTGAATCAGACAGTTGTGGCTATGGGAGCTGTAGGCGGAGCATCGGCTAGCGGTGTTAACAGCCGCCATGCTAGCTGTGCTTTGATCGTTGAGAAGGAGCAGATTGTTGGGATTTTTACTGAGCGTGACATTGTCAGACTAACGGCAAACGATGTGTGTTTGACGACGCTTAGCGTTGCTGATGTGATGACGTCGCCGGTAAAAACGCTACAGAAATCGGCTTTTCAAGATATTTTTGCGGTCCTATTTCTGTTTCGCCGCTATCGAATCCGACATTTACCCATTGTGGATGAACACAATCATCCCATTGGCATTGTGACTCCAGACAGCATTCGGCGAGTATTGCGTCCGGCTAATTTGCTCAAGATGCGGCGGGTGGCTGACGTGATGTCAACAAATGTAATCCATGCAGCGCCGACCGTATCGGTAATGTACTTAGCGCAACAAATGGCCGAGCATCGGGTCAGCTGTGTCGTGATTGCAGAAGTCGATAGTCACAGTGCCACCAGTCGTGAAATTCGGGCATTTTTGCCTGTGGGCATCGTGACCGAGCGGGATATTGTTCAATTCCAGGCGTTGGGGCTAAATCTGCAGCGGTTGACGGCTCAAGATGTGATGAGTGCGCCGCTATTTTTGCTAGAACCGACGGACTCTCTCTGGACAGCCCATCAGGAAATGCAAACACGTCACGTGCGTCGTTTGGTCGTGTCGTGGAATTGGGGCGATAGTTTGGGTATTGTGACTCAGACCAGTTTGCTTAGGGTGTTTGATCCGATTGAGATGTACGGCATCATTGAAAGCATGCAGCAGACGCTACACCAAATTAGTGAGGGTTCGTCCTCGATTGACAATCTGGAGGGAGTACCTCGCCCCCGTAGGTCAGAACAGTTGACAGAGCTACTGTTTGATATTGAAACTAAGCTGCTGGGACTATCGGATGAGACCAGCTCGTCAGTAGAGAGACGCCAAAATTTGGTTCATGGCGCGTTGCGATCGCTACAGCAAATACAGTCGATGCTGGGTGGATAGCTCAGGCGACTATCTTTAAAAAGATCCCTTTAAAAATCCACCCGATCTTGCCTCTGTTGAAAGATCGGGTGGAAAGAGTTTGGTATTAATACGTTCAGAGCAAGCCTCAGGCGCGACGCTCAACCACCAGGGTAAACCGGGCTGCCAGCATACCGACAGATGCGATCGCAACTAGCGGTGCAAAAAAGGCCAATCCTACAGCTCCACCGACTAGACCAGCCGTCAGAGGAATCTCCAATAGAGTGCGGCCTTCAGCATTTTTGATCACAATACGTCGAACGTTACTCTCATTGATCAGTTCTTGTACCTTGTTAACCAAATTATCGCTGTTGACTGAAAACTCTTCGGTGACCGGTTCAGGAGCAGGCGGCGGATTGGGAGTAGACGGATCGGGATCGGAATAGCTCATGGGTTAAATCTATTGAGGTTGGACAAACAGGGCATCTAATGACAAACCTGCTCCTGTGATACCGAGTATCTCTAGAAGCAGGTGGTCATTCTAAACCTTCTTTTTAGTTTTGTACGACGGACACCTAGTCTAGATATTTCTCAAGCGTCGTCGAAAGGGTACTGGCTGGGACAGCCCCAACTACAGTATCTGCAACCTTACCGTCCTTAAAGATTAGCAGTGTCGGAATGCTGCGGACACCATAGTCGCTAGCGCTGGTCGGGTTGTCATCAACGTTGAGCTTAAGGACTTTGACCCGTCCTTCGTACTTGGCAGCTACCTCATCCACCACGGGAGCCACCATGCGGCAAGGACCACACCAGGGTGCCCAAAAGTCTACCAGTACGGGCACATCGCTACCAAGCACATCGGTTTGAAAATCGGCATCCGATACTTCATTTACTAACGTATTTGCTGTCATAGTTTTTGGTCTCCTTTAAACCAATGCTCCAGTAATACAGTAGCCCCATCGAGGACCTGTGTTGACCCAATTATAGTTCGAAAAAATCGAACTACAGAGTACGGTAGCAGGTACGGTTACCTGCGACGGCCCCGTCCTGCCTGCCATGGCATAATGCAACTATGCGACCCATTTCCCATCCAGACACAAGTCAAATCACCCTAGCAGAGGTGCTGTACGCCCTAGGCGATCCAGTCAGACTAAAGATTGTCAAAACGATTGCTCAAAAGGGTGAGCAAGCCTGTCGCAGCTGCGGCGGTGATGCTGTCGCTAAGTCTACGCTGTCGCACCATTTTAAGATCCTGCGCGAGGCCGGAATTATTCATACCGAAAAGGTGGGCACCCAGCATTTAAATTCGCTACGCACAGACGAGCTAGACAGTCGGTTCCCCGGAGTGCTAGCTGCGGTGCTAGCCGCTGCCGATGTGGATATCTGTGAGGATGAGTAGCCCGCATCGGATATCCTTGGCAGACCGTTCCACCGTGCAGCTTATTCAACGACAATGGCTCGAAAGTCATTCACGTTGGTTAAGGTAGGCCCCGTTACGACCAGGGCGTTAATAGAGTCAAAAAAGCTGTAGCTGTCGTGGGTATTGAGATAGGTTTGGGCATTGGCTCCCTGGTGCCACAGGTCAGGAGTAATCAACGCACCGGCATTGTCTTCACTGCCGTCAATGCCATCAGTGTCGCAGGCAATGGCGGCAATCCCAGATTCACCGGCTAAATAGCTGGCCAGAGCTAGCAGAAATTCGCTGTTGCGACCGCCTTTACCCACAAATTTTTGTTTGACGGTGACAGTGGTCTCGCCACCGGAAAGAATCACGCAGGGGGGAACCGCAGGCTGATGGTGATGCTTTATCTGCCGGGCAATGGCTCCGTGGACCAGGGCGACATCGCGGGCCTCACCTTCGATGGCATTGCCAAGGATGAGGGGCGTATAGCCGCGGGCGATCGCAACCTGAGCAGCGGCCTCTAATGACTGCTGTGGCGTGGCGATCAGATGATTGATGGTCGTACTCAAGCGCTGATCATCGGGAGCCAGGACCGGATTAGGATTGCGGTGCAGATAGTCGCGCACAGAGTTAGGCACGTTGAGCTGGTAGCGATCAATAATGGCTAGAGCATCGGCAGCAGTGGTGCGATCGCCCACCGTGGGTCCAGAGGCAATGGCGCTGAGGCTATCGCCCGCCACATCAGAAATAATCAGCGATACCACCCGAGCTGGATAGGCCGCTGCCGACAGCCGTCCGCCGGACGAACACGATAGCACCTTACGAACGGTATTCATCGCCACAATGTCAGCTCCTGAGGCCAGCAGCTGGCGGCTGATATCTGCCAGATTTTCTAAGCTAATACCGTCCGGCGGCAGCGTAAATAGGGCCGAGCCACCGCCAGAAATCAGACAAACTACCAGATCGTCGGCGGTTAACGGAGCGACCCGCTGCAAAATCTGTCGGGCTCCTGCCATACCATTGGCGTCAGGGACAGGATGTCCCGCTTCAACGACCTCAATCGACTGGGTGGGGACTCCATGGTCGTAGCGGGTGATGACCAGACCCTCCATGGGGTCTGTATGACCGGCTCTAGCCCAGGTATCTTCGACGGCCTTAGCCATGGCCGCTGCCGACTTGCCGATGCCTACCACCACCACGCGACCGGTGGGTTTATTCTTAAAATAAGGGGTCAGGGCCAGAGCTACCTGAGCCTGGGGCATCGCAGCAGTAACAGCAGCATCAAAGAGTTCTTTGAGAAAATCGACTGATATCGAAGAGGCCATGGCAAGATTTATGGCAGATGTTGGAGACGGATTATATTCTCAACAGTTCATACGAGAGCTACTCTTCTAAACTGCGGGGGTCCAATGCATCTCGCAGCCCGTCGCCCAGCAAATTAAAACACAGCACCGTAATTACAATCAGCGCCGCCGGAGGCCAAATCAGCCAAGGATGCAGTACCAAAATTGACGCATTTGTTGCAGAAGACAGCATATTTCCCCACGATGCATCGGGCTGCTGAATTCCCAAACCAATAAAGCTTAACGCCGACTCAGAGAGAATATAGCCCGGAATTGCTAGTGTCGCCGAGATAATCACATAGGTCGCTGTCTGGGGCAAAATGTGTCGCAAAATGATATGCAACGACCGCCCACCCATGGCCTGACTCGCTTCGACAAACGTCCGCTCTTTTAGCGACAACACCTCACCACGAATAATACGCGCCAGGCCGGTCCAGCCAATAAACGACAAAATTAGAACAATCAGCAAAAACCGCTGGGAGCTGCTCAGACCGGCGGGTAAGACAGCGGCTAATGTCACCAACAAGAAGAATCCTGGGATTGTCATGATCACTTCGACAAAGCGCATAATCACTGTGTCAATCGTGCCGCCAAAGTAGCCGGAGATGCCGCCAATCAGTAACCCGAGGGGAAACGTGATCACAATCCCTACTAGACCAATACTGAGACTAATGCGCCCTCCGTGGATCAGCCGACTCAGCTGGTCGCGAGCCGATTCGTCGGTGCCAAAGATGTTCCATCGGCCCTCCCCCACGGTGCCAAACAGATGACGGTCGAAGGAAATCCCCCGAAAGAGTTCTGTCTCCTCCAGCTGCATTGAGTCTTCAAAAGAAATACTCCTAACAAAGGGCAGCTTCAGCTGAAACAGTCTGTACTCATCTCCCTTTGCCCATAGCCGAATCGGTGACGGTGCAGAGAAGTCAGTCTCGGTGACGCGCTCGCCGGTTTCGAGATCGACCGGTCCCTGGGTGACTGGATATACGTGGGGGCCAATAAACTGTCCAGAAACCTGGTCGCGCCAGTACACAGTGGTGGGGGGCAGCAGTGAACCGTTGGCCTGCTGCTCATAGGGGCTGTAGGGCGCTGTTAGCTCGGCAAAGGCTACCGTCAGATAGAAGATAATCAGCACCGTGGCTCCAAATCGGGCCAGGGAGTTTTGTTTGAGTTTATTCCACCAGGTAGCTGCCATGTTAGATATCGGGGAAGAGGCGTTGGAGCTATTCTAAGCGGTTTGATGCGATGCGACTAGCATGGAGCCAATGCCAGAGTTGGTAAAGGTTTCGAGCAGCAGCGAATGGGGGACGCGACCATCGATAATATGAGCCGCCCGTACCCCCTGGGCCAGGGCCCGTACCCCGCAGGTCACCTTGGGAATCATGCCGCCAGAGACGATGCCGGAGCTAATTAGAGCGCGAGCTTCTTGGATATCAAGCTTGTTGTATAGCGTAGACGGGTCGTGATAATCCTTGAGAATACCGGGGGTATCGGTCAGCAGAATCAGCTTTTCGGCACTGAGGGCAGCGGCCAGCTCCCCGGCAACGGTGTCAGCGTTGATGTTGTAGGGTTGACCGGTGGTATCGGCCGCTACGCTAGAAATGATGGGAATATAGCCTGCTTCTACCAGGGACTGCACCAGCTGAGGGTCTATGCGGGTCACCTCACCGACAAAACCCACCCCCTCAGCCGCATGGGGCCGAGCCGTAATCATATTGCCGTCTTTGCCGCAGAGGCCAACAGCACTGCCACCAGCGGCGTTGACTAATCCAACCAGTTCTTTATTAACTCGACCCACTAGGACCATTTCCACCACATCCATGGTGGGGGCATCGGTGACGCGCAAACCATCTTTAAATTGGGCTTCAATATTGAGCTTGCTCAGCCAGGTGTTGATTTCGGGACCACCGCCATGGACAACAACCGGACGAATGCCCACACAGGCCATAAAGACAATGTCTCGAACAACGTTATCTTTCAGGCTGCTATCTTTCATAGCAGCGCCGCCATACTTGATCACAACGGTACGACCTCGAAACTTTTGGATGTAGGGTAGAGCTTCGCTGAGGGTTTGAACGCGACTGGCAGCAGTTTCCATTTAGGGCAATGAGTGATAGATAACGAATGGACTGGGGAATGGATGGGGCCCGAACCCTGGCGGTGCAAGGTACGGGCTGTGAAACTAGGGGGTGATTGTGGTGCTGGTGGCAGGATTTTCAGCCACAAAGGTTTGAAGCGTTTTTAGGGTACGCGATGCGACGGCGTTTACCTTTTCTCTCGGCTGATAGGTGATAGTTACGTCGGCCTGAGCATATCGTTCCTGACGCTGCTCCAGTAGGGTAGTTAGCCGAGTGCGTAAATCGACATCTTTCAGCAGGGGTCGGGATTTATCGCGACTAAGACGGGTGATGAGCTCATCAATGGATACGTTTAGCCATATCACCAAACCAGACTGGAGATGGCTCCAGTTTTCTTGTTTGATGACGATGCCGCCACCGGTCGCAATGACGGTGTGGGTGTAGGGCGCGACCTGGGAAAGAACCTGGGTTTCAATATCTCGGAATGTGGTTTCGCCCTGGTTGGCAAAAATATCGTTAATGCTTTGTCCTGCAGCTTGGACAATAACGTCGTCTGTGTCGATAAAGCGGTAGTTGAGGGTTTGGGCCAGCTGCTTGCCAAGGGTGCTTTTGCCGGAGCCCATCATGCCCACCAGGTAGAGGTTTGTCCCTTTAAGAAACTCTGCAGTCATGCCGAGGGGTGAATCAGTAGGTGATTTGAACCCACCTATTATCGGTCTAAACTTTACCCCCTGCAGCTTTTTATTTAGAGAAAACTCTGAACTGGGGATGGGACGCGATCGCATCCGAACATTTCCCATAAAATTTTCTTAAGCATTTTCTTGGGCTAGTTTACTCAGCCCGTTCTAACAAAGACTGCCACAGGCGCTGAGATCCGCCGCTGCCGCTGTAAAACAGCAGGTCAATCAATAGTTGAAACGCTAGCCGCTCCAGCGTTTGAGGGGGAGCCTGGTCTTCCATCCGCTCGGTGTAGGTATTGCTAAAGCGGTCTAGATAGTCCCCCAAAATAGCGACGCGGTGGGGCGCGGAGCCCTGGGCAGTCGTTTTTTCTAAGGCGGTGACGGCCTGGTGAATGGTCTGCTTGTGCTGAGCGGCCAGCTGAGCGGTAATCAAGACTAGGGCACGAGCCTCGTCGACGTCTAGCTTTTTACGGCCCTGCCCCTTGCGTAGCGGGCTTGACTGCCGTAGTCGCCATAGATTGACACGGTCTGAGAGCAGCGTCTCTAGCTGGAGAGATTTTGCTTGATCTAAAATGGCTTCTGAACCAATACCCACCAAGGTTTCTAAGGCCAGCAGCACCAGATCGAGCTGCCCTTTAATGGAACGTAACTGGTCGGGAGTGAGACTAGCAGACACCGCTAACACCGGTCTAAATCGCCACGTTGTAGTTTAGCGCTGCATTGTCCCCATATAGAGGCTAAATATGGCCTAATGGTGAATTGAAGAACGTTCTCCAAGACTTTACTAAAACTACTTAGAATTTTATCCGTATCTCGCAACAGAATTCGTGAATGCATTAACCAAGGACAGTTAATACCTCGAACCGCACAGACAGCGCCAACGGCTGCCTATGTGAAAACTGTCGCTTGGCATCTTCTAGGCATTGCTAACACGGAGAGGACTATGGGGCGCGCTAGCATTATTGAAGCTTACATTCAGCGTTTGCTGGAATGGAACCAACCAATTACGCCTGCTATTTTGGCCGCCATTGCTGAGGAGGTCGGGATTACACAAGGTGAGCTGGAATCTATCTATCTTAAGGTCCAGGCTCATTTGACCCGTGCCCATGACTATATAGAACTCGACTATCTAGAGAATGCCATTGATGAGCTGACCCAGGCTCAGGAACTAGATCCGATCAATCTAGACGTGCTCAACACGTTAGCAAGAACCTACTATCTACGCTACAACCGCGATAGTAACGTAGCCGATCGACAGCAGGCGTTGCGAGTGGCCAAACGCTGTGTGGCGCTCAACCCAAAGGACAAAGACGCCCAGACCTTGTTGAGATCTCTTGAGTACGCGTCCGGTTTTCAAGAAATCTCAACGCAGACAAAGCCAAATATTTTTATCCTGATTGGCTTTCTAGAGAACATTTTTAGCCGCAAACAGTTCTCTCGCCGGACAAAGACCAAGATTGCTGTCATCATTCTCTTTTTACAGCAGCCGATTAGTTTACCAACGACGACCCAGTGGATGACAGCGCTGGTTGTCGTGACATCGAGCTTAAGTGCAATGATAGGTGCAGGACTGATGGGCGGTGAGCGTTTAGCCTTGTTCTCAAATAACGAGCCGCAACCAGTTGTATCCTCGTCTGAATTTGATCCAGGACCCAATATTCCGGTCTTGTTCAATCATCCGGGATTGTTAATTGAACCTCGGCTGTCGCGGTTAGGTAACTATAAAGGAGAAGCCTACTATAAACTCCACGGTGTCGTCATCAATGACAGCGGCCAGGAGGTGAGAACGCTCAATCTTAAAGTAGAGCTATTGAACGGGGATGGCGATCCGATTTCAACCATTAACCAAGTGGCAATTACCAATAGCGGAGCCACCATTCGCCCCGGAGCAACTCAATCGTTTAATCTGTTTCATAAGATTTCGCCATCGCTGATCAGTGTTCGGGTTAGCGTCACGGATATTGAGCAGTTTGAGCTGTTTAGCCAAGGTGAAACACCACAATAAACCAAAAACTAAAGCTGGTAACAACTCTACGCAGTGGTCTCGGCAACAGTGCTAGATTCAGAACGATTTGTTGTTTGCGTATCCCTATTGCAAAGACTTTACGAAAGTTAATCGGAATTTTATCCGTATTAACGGCAGAAGTTTGGGAATTTATTGGATAGACGTGCAATTGGTGTTGCTGTGCTAGCAATACCACGGAGTGAACAGGCTATATGGATCGCGATCGCATCATCGAGGCGTATATTCAACGGCTGCTTGCCTGGAAAAAGCCTGTAACTCCCGATACTGCGGCTACGATCTCAAAAGAAGTGGGCATTACCCCAGCGGAGATGCATGCTGTCAAACGACAGGCCAAGGCACACTTTACCCGTGGGCGTAGCTACATCAAACAAGACAGCCTTGACGACGGCATCCATGAGATGACCCAGGCCATGGCACTGGACCCGCTAAATCTAGAAATTCTCCATGAGCTAGCCAGTGCCTACAACCAGCGTCATACTCGTGAAAGTGATGAGGCTGATAAACAGCGGGCCCTGCTGGTAGCGAAGCGCTGTGTGGAGCTCAAACCCAACGATAAAGAAGCCCAGGTTTTGATTAGTTTCCTAGAGCATACTCCAGGAGCTACCCAGGACAAGCTTTCCCAATGGACCCGCCAGAAAATTACAGTCGTGGCGGGAGCCTTTGCCACGCTGGGTGTGGGCATTCTGGGGCTGAGCCGACTGCCGGTGTTTTCCGCACCGCCAGCACCCTTGGGTCCAGCTCCCGGTACGATTGTCCCCGGTTCAGTCATTTATGAATCTAGCGATAGCGAGCCGACAGCTGCTCCTGCCGACATTGAGCAACTATCGGATGTGGATATTCCTGTGATGTTTGACCATCCCGGTTTGGTGTTAGAAGCTCGACTATCAGAGCTGGGTGACTTTGAAGATGAAGTTTACTATCAGCTGCGGGGCGTTTTTATTAATGCTAGCGACCAAGAATTTAGAAGACTAAAGCTCAAAGTTGAATATTTAGACGGTGGCAGCAGTGCGATCGCAGCCACCAGCAAAGAAGCCATTGGTCCCGACGACCCCATTTTGCGTCCGGGCGACACCCATGCCTTTAACCTGATCCAAAAAATTAAACCCGAGCTAAACCGAGTAAAGCTAACGGTGACCACCATCGAACAGGGCACCGCGCGCAGGACCTATGTCCCCCCCACCCCAATCAACTACAGCTGGGGCTCGATCAAGCCTGACGATATTAGCTTTGAACTCGCCAGCCGCAGCGAAACCTTTGGCGGGGTTAAACAAGATAGCCCCAACAGCGCCAACAAACCCGAAAAACCCCGGCCGGCCTACTCTCAATCAGGATTTGACTCCGAATGGGTGATCATCAACACCAGCGACTATCCCATCAACGAGCTAAAACTCAAAGCAGACTTTTACGACAGCAACAATCAGCCGCTACAAAGCGAGGACGTTGTCGCAATTGACACCAACGATGCGCCGCTCCTGCCAGGAGAATCCCGTCCGTTTCGTGTAGTCAAAGCCGTTGCCGCAGGCTATGAGCGCTATCAGGTTACTGTGCTAGAGGCAGAATAGTTCGGCTGCTAACCTGTTATGATAGCCGCCCGTTCGATCAACGGAGTTCCCCATGGGTCGCGATCGCATCATTGAAACCTATATTCAGCGGCTGCGGGCTCAAGCAGCCCCCGTCACCGCTGACCGCATCAACGCCCTGGCCCAAGAAATCGGTCTAGAGCCCGAAGACATGGCCGCTATCAAACAATCGGCCCAGAACCACCGAGAACGAGGCCGCAGCTATCTAGAATTTGACTGCTTTGACGATGCCATCGAAGAACTAACCCAGGCCATCGCGTTAGACCCTCTAGACCTCGAAAGCCTACAAACCCTCACCTACGCCTACGACCAGCGCTACGGCAAAGAAAAAAAGAAGACCGACAAAACCCAGGCCATTGCCCTGGCCAGACGCTGGGAGGAACTAAATCCCAACGCAGCCGAGCCCATCATCCTCATCAGCGCCCGAGACGATGAAGCTAACAAAAGTCAGTGGGTTATCTGGCTAGGTCTGGCCCTCGTAGCCTTCGCGATTGGCCTTCGCCCCGTGACCAACTTCATCGCCACCCGAGCCGAGATCAACGAACTAACCAAAGATATCGCAGACTTAGACCCCGAGCCGCTGCAGCCTGTTCCCGAACCGAGTGCCGCCGATGCCGCCATCCCCATTCCCATCACCCTGGACCAGACCGGCCTCACCCTAGACTCAAGACTGTCGCAGCTAGATAACTACGAAGACGTCTCCTACTACACCCTACAGGGCGTAATACTCAACGAAAGCCAGCAAGCCATCGAAACCCTACAGCTCACAGTCGAGTATCTAGACACAGACGGCACCATCATCGAAACCGACAGCAAAAACGTCATCGAAACCAGTGACGCCACCGTTCGCCCCGGTGATTCCCACCCCATCGACCTGATTTACAAAACTACCCCCGATCTTGCCAGCGTCCGCCTCAGCGCTGCTGCTGTTGACCAGGTGCCTACTCCTGCTAGTGCCCCCCAACCTGAGTCAATCCCTTATACCTGGAACATTCAACAGCCCGCCCAGCTCACCTTTGATCTCGCAGCCCGCAGCGAAGCTCTCGACAGCTACGACGTTACCGACAGCGCCTACTTCAACGCCACCTGGGCCATCACCAACACTAGCGACACCACCATCCACCAGCTCAAGCTCCAAATCAACTTCTACGACTCACAAAACCAACCCATCCTAGGCCAAGAACTCCCCATCATCTACGGCGGCGATGCCCCCCTACTCCCCAACGAAACCCGACCCATCAGCCTCGCCACCCTGATTGACAAAACCTACAGCCGCTACGAAGTCACCGTTCTAGAAGCCGAGTAGCTACCAAAACCACCCCGTTTAAAGATTCTCGTAAAGCCTCAATCCGGGCACGCCAGCCAGAGGAGACACCCCCACTTTTACGGTGCGCAGCGTATGCGGAGCAGCGTAACCACCCTGCCGACATGATCCAGACCAATCGCTACCAACCAACCGTCTCCGGTGCGAGGGGGGTGGGGACGTTGAGGTCCCCACAAATAGGAGGGGTTCAGGGAGGAAAGCCCTGAGCAACCCACCCCCACCACACACCCAACTCCCTCGCCAAGCTCATTTCCCCTCATAATAGAAAACGTAGCTTTACGTTTCGTAAAGTAGCATCACCTTCTGAGGCCCCCCTTGGTCTCCCCTTTGACGAAGGGGAGAAATATGGAGGACTCTCATCCCCCAACAGACATACTTCACTCCAATGGCCCGAGATCTCCGCGAATTCATCAACCTAGTCGAACAACGTGGCCAACTCCGCCGCATCAAAGCCCCAGTTGACCCCGAACTCGAAATAGCAGAAATCTCCAATCGCATGCTCCAATGCGGCGGCCCCGCCCTCATTTTTGAAAACGTCAAAGGCTCTCCCCACCCCGTTGTCGTCAACCTGCTGGGCACCGTCGAACGCACCTGCTGGTCCATGGGTATGGAACATCCCCAGGAATTAGAAACCCTCGGCAAAAAGCTAGGCATGCTGCAGCAGCCTAAGCCGCCCAAAAAAATCTCTCAGGCCATCGAATTTGGCAAAGTCCTGTTCGATGTCGTCAAAGCCAAACCCCAGCGCGACCTGCTCCCTCCCTGCCACCAGGTTGTCCTCAAAGGCGACGACGTAGACCTCACCCAGATTCCCATGATCCAACCCTACCCCCAGGATGGCGGTAAGGTCGTCACTCTAGGACTGGTGATTACCAAAGACTGCGAAACCGGGATTCCCAATGTGGGTGTGTACCGGCTACAGCTACAGGGCAAAAGCACTATGACCGTCCAGTGGCTGTCGGTGCGGGGCGGGGCCAGACACCTGCGTAAGGCCGCTGAGAATGGCAAGAAATTAGAAATTGCGATCGCAATCGGCGTCCACCCCCTGATTATCATGGCCGCCGCCACTCCTATCCCCGTAGATCTGTCCGAATGGCTATTTGCCGGTCTCTACGGCGGCAGCGGCGTGCATCTCGCTAAATGCAAAACCATTGACCTCGAAGTCCCTGCCGCCTCAGAATTTGTGCTCGAAGGCACCATCACCCCTGGCGAAGTCGCCACCGACGGTCCCTTTGGCGACCACATGGGCTACTACGGCCCAGTTAACGACAGCGCTCCTTTGGTCCGCTTCCAATGCGTTACCCACCGTAAAAATCCCATTTATCTCACCACCTTTAGCGGTCGGCCTCCCAAGGAAGAAGCGATGATTGCCATTGCCCTCAACCGCATCTACACTCCGATTTTGCGACAGCAGGTGTCTGAAATTGTGGACTTCTTCCTACCCATGGAGGCCCTCAGCTACAAGGCTGCCGTCATTTCCATCAAAAAAGCCTATCCCGGTCAGGCCCGCCGCGCCGCCATGGCCTTTTGGACCGCGCTGCCCCAGTTTACCTACACCAAGTTTGTTATCGTCGTGGACCACGACATCAATATCCGCGACCCACGTCAGGTGATTTGGGCGCTGACATCCAAGGTAGACCCTACCCGCGACGTATTTATCCTGCCGGACAATCCCTTTGATTCGCTGGACTTTGCCAATGAGAAACTTGGTCTAGGAGGTCGCATGGGCATCGACGCCACCACCAAAATTCCGCCTGAAACCGACCATCAGTGGGGCGACGAACTTAAATCTGACCCAGAAGTAGCCGCTATGGTGGAACGTCGCTGGGCTGAGTACGGTCTAGGAGATCTAGACATGGGCGAAGCCGACCCCAACTTGTTTGGCTATGATATTCGCTAGCCTGCTGTCCTTGAACTACGCTCTTCAAAACATTAGCTATGGCAGAAGATCGCCGTCCCTGGTTTAAAACCCTGTTTTGCTGGCGCGGTTCCGTGATTCGAGCCGTGATTCCTCGGGTGGGGCTGTGTACCGGTTTTGCCTTGCTGATAACGCTGCTGTATCACGCCGGGGTAGACGTTTCCTGGCCGGTGCTAGGTGGGGTTGTTCCGAGTTTGGTGCTGGGGCTGCTGCTGGTGTTTCGCACCAATGCGTCCTATGAGCGCTTTTGGGAAGGCCGCAAGCTGTGGGGCACGATGATCAACACGACGCGCAACCTGGCTCGGCAGATTTGGGTTTCTATAGATACCGATCGCAGCTCAAAAGAGCAGGCGCTAAAGCTGCTGGTGGCCTATGCGATCGCAACCAAGCAGCATCTGCGCTACCAGCCCTGTGAAGCAGAGCTGCGCCACCTGGTTTCAGCCCCTCAGCTAGATAAGCTGCTAGGCATGAATAGTCCTCCCCTAGAAATCGCCTTTTGGCTTAACGACTATCTCCAGGTGCAGCAGCTCAAAGGACGGCTACACCCCTATCAGTTTCAAGCCATGGTCCAGCAGGTTAGCGGTCTAGTGGATGTTTTAGGCGGCTGCGAACGTATCCTCAAAACGCCACTGCCCCTGTCCTACTCAATTCATCTTAAGCAGCTGCTGGTCATGTACTGTATGGCCCTGCCGTTTCAAGTGGTTAGCGAACTTAGCTGGTGGACGGTGCCGGTCGTATCGCTGGTAGCTTTTGCTGTTTTTGGGGTCGAAGAGATTGGTCTAGAAATCGAAAATCCCTTTGGCTGCGACCTCAACGATCTGCCTCTAAATGCCATCTGTCAGACCATGGAGCGCAATATTAACGATCTGATAACAATGACTCCAAGTATTGAACAAAATGCTCCTCAGCCCTGGCAGATTACAACACTGCGGTAGGTGCGTTCCATGGAACGCACCCACGGGGATTTATAAAACGCGCCTGTAAAAATTTTCAAGCCTTGCCGTATTGCCTAAGTAATTCCTACACCCAGGACAGAATCAGAATAGTTTAGGGAATATCCATACATCCATGAATTGTTGATTTTACGGTGAAGCGACCCTATTTAAATCAAGATTTCGTCGTCCATAATCGACCTGTAGAGTAGCTATTCTCGACCTAATTTCTTTAAGGGTGAGTCACACACTATGAGGTCAAAACGTCGTCTTTCTAGTTTGGGTAAGCAGTTTACCAAGATGCTAACGATCATCTTTTTCGTTGGCATTATTGCTAGTGGATTAATCCTCTCAGCTGCCATGCGTCAGAAGGCTGAGAGTGAGATTACCCATCAAGCAGAGATGTTAATCCATACCATGAATGCGGTTAGGACCTATACCAGTGACCAGGTAAGACCGCAGCTGGCCGATGATTTGGCCAATTCTTCAGAGTTTATTCCGGAGACGGTGCCCGCCTATTCTGCTCGAGAAGTGTTTGAAGAATTTCGAGCATCAGGAACTTTCAAAGACTTTCTTTATAAAGAAGCCACGCTCAATCCGACGAACCCGCTGGACCAGGCCGACGAGTTCGAGACCCAGGTTGTCAACAAATTTCGAGAAGATGCTCGGCTGCAGGAACTTAGAGGCTACCGGACAATGGACGGTCAAAAGTTCTTTTATACCAGTCGTCCTCTAACGATGCAGGATGAAAGCTGTCTGGAGTGCCACGGCAGACCGTCTGCTGCTCCTCGCAGTATGATTGCGACCTATGGAGACGAAAACGGGTTTGGCTGGGAGTTGGGAGAAATCGTCGCGGCGCAAACTATTTATTTACCCTCTAGCCGGATCTTTTCATCGGGCAGTCGTTATCTTTTACTAGCGATCGCAATCTTTAGCGGTGTCTTTGCCATTGTCATTGGTGTGATCAACCGGCAGCTTAGAAAGACGGTGATTCATCCCCTCACCCAGCTCAATAAGCTGATTCGCGATATTAGTCTGGGGCAGCGGATCTCACTATTAGGCAATACCGACGAGGGCAATTCCCTAGGGCGACTGGCCGTCCGCCCCGATGAGACCGGACAGCTGGCCCGAGCCTTTGAACATATGGCCAATGAAGTGGCTCTGCGCGAACAGTCCCTCAGCCATGCCAAAGAAAATGCCGAAGCGGCAACCCAGGCAAAAAGCGACTTCCTGGCAAATATGAGCCATGAGCTGCGCACGCCCCTCAATGCCATCATCGGCTACAGCGAAATGCTGGCAGAAGATGCCGAGAATCTTTCAGAAGAAGATGCCCAAACCGATCTATACCGGATTCAAGGCGCTGGTAAACAGCTGCTCACCCTGATTAACTCGGTGCTTGACCTATCCAAAATTGAGTCAGGTCGGATGGAGCTATTTGTTGAAGAATTCTCTATTTCGTTTTTGGTAGAACAGGTGGTAGACGTGCTGACGCCGCTGATTCAGCAAAATGGCAACAAGCTGATTGTTCACCATGAAACCGATATTGACACCATTGTTGCTGACCGTCCCAAGCTGCACCAAAGCTTACTCAACCTATTGAGCAACGCCAACAAGTTTACTGAGGATGGCACCATTGCGCTGACGGTCAAATCGAGTACTCACATGGATGAGCCCTGGGTGGACTTTATTGTTACCGATACCGGGATTGGCATGACGCCCGAACAGCAAAAGACCGTATTTGACGCGTTTGCTCAGGCTGATAATTCTACGACTCGACAGTTTGGCGGTACGGGGCTGGGGCTGACGATTACCAAACAGTTCACCACCATGATGGGGGGAGAAATCACAGTCGAAAGTCAGTACGACAAAGGGTCTCAGTTCACCCTGCGCTTACCCCAAACGGTGAAGGGTAACGGTGCGCCTATGGAAAAAGCCCAGCCTTGGATCTTGTTGCTACAGGCTAGGGAGAAAAATGATGAAATCATCACCCAGGTGCTGCGTCAGGAAGACTGGGACGTTAAGTGCGCTGACAACAGCGCCGATGCGCTAACGCTGGCTCAAGTTGATCTGCCTGTGCTGGTGCTGGTGGACCTGAGCCTAGAGCCCGACGTGGTGCACTGCATCAAGACGCTGCGAGAGACGCGTGAGTTTGAAGAAATTCCGATTATTGCGATCGCAAACTCTGCCATCAATGCCGACATCAGTGTTGAAATTGCCAACGATGTCCAAAGTATTTACTACCGCAACGACCTCAACCTACAAAACTTCCTAGAAGAACTCCAAGTGTGTGCCGCTGTCTAATGCGGCTATCTCACGAACTGTTCCCACGCAACGGCATTAGCCTTGCTGACCGTTGCTGAGTCTAAATCGCTCGGTACTGCTGCTCCCTGAGGTCACATTATTAGTGAGAAATCGGCAAACAGCAGCAACTCTAGATCGGACCATCCTTTAAATCAGCCATTGCAATCTATCCATCGCCACCATGCCTAAGATTTTACTAGTCGAAGACAATGCGTTAAATCGCAAAATGCTAGCGCGGCGACTGCAGCATTGCGGCTATCAGGTGCTGCTAGCCACCGACGGTGACCAGGGAGTTGCGATCGCGACCGAGCATCAGCCTGATCTAGTTCTTATGGCTACCGATCTGCCGGTCATGGATGGATGGCAGGCCATCAAAATTCTCAAAGCCTCAGTGATCACCGCCAATATTCCCATTATCGCGTTGACTACCAATGCCAAGTCAGGCAACTGGAAAACAGCCCTAAAAGTTGGCTGTAATGACTACGACACCAAACCCATTGTTCTCAAACGCCTGCTGGGTAAAATCAGCACTCTCTTAGATACCAAGTCAGCACCGCTAGCAGAGCCTGACCCCCTAGCAGAGCTCATGCCGTCCTCTGCATTTTCACTTTCAGACAGCACCTTATCGGCTGGCATTCCTCAGATTCCAACCTTTGGCAAATCATCCGATGGTCTCTTAAACAGTCGCTACGAGACGGTTCAGATTGTCAACAAAACCACCTTCGGAGACTGTCTGCTCGCCAAAGATCTTAAAGTTGCCGGCACCCCAGCCGTCATGATCAACTCCTTTGACTTACCGGTGGGTAACCCTACACTGCTTGCTTTGGTACGGGAGTCTCTAGTCACAGAAATGAAATTCCTAGGAGTAATCACCCAGCAAGAAGACATTGCCACCTGTCTTGACTACTTTGAACAAGACGAAACGTTTTACTGGATACAGGACCATGTAGCAGGGACCTCACTGGCCAGTGAGCTAGGTAGCGCCCAGTCGATGGGATATGTACTCAAACTCACCCATAGCTTATTAAGTGCAGTACATCCTTTTCACCAGGGACATATGGTTCACTGCAACTGCAATCCCTATAGCTTTATTCGTCGCCAGTCCGATGGTCGCCTCATTCTTGCTGAGTATGGCTTACTCAAGCGCTTGTTTGTTAGCCTACGGTCCCATTCGCTCACCTATCGTCAGGCACTCCTAAAACAGGGGCAGTACCAACCCGCCGAGCAGCGAGCAGGCAATCCTCAGCTCAATAGCGACGTCTATTCTATTGGGATGATTGTGCTTCAGGCGCTGACGGGGCAGTCTCCTGAATGGTTAGTAAGCGTTAGCGGTCAGCGTAATCTCACAGATTTGATCAAGGCCGATACCAAAATTATCAAACTGTTTGAACGCATGGTTAGCCCCAATCCCCAGCTGCGCTTTGAGTCAGCCAGTGAGGCGCTAGAATCGCTACCGCTGGGCCTAATTCCCAAAGAACCCGCCTATCGACCGGCACTGTCTTCTTAACGTTATTCCCACAGAGGCCCCACTCAAAAGAGGTTCCAGTAATTTGTGGGTATAGATGGGTTATATACAGTACCTACGACAGGCCGTTTCCCGTTTCCCCTTGACCCGTTCCCGTGTTAACGCGGGAGCTTCATTTGACCGATCCATAAACCAAGTCAACTCCCCAGCCGTTAATAGGCATATTTCTCTCATTAGCCACTTTCCTGACGAAATATTGCCAACGCGTTGAGTAAACAGCCATCAGAAGGCTATAACGAGGACAGTTGATTTCAGGTTGTCTATGGACCTTCCTACCCAAACGATTCCGGTAGAGCTAGAAGATGGCTCGACAATGTATGTGAAAGTGGATGCACCCATGGGGCGACGGGATGTGTCTGGCGGCGGCACTGGACCGACAAAGTCGTTTGAGCGAGTAACCTCGTCGATTGAGAATATTGTCAAAGCAGTGGCCAAGCCCATCAACGCTGCGAAACCGACAAAAGCCAGCGTGACCCTAGGCGTAGAGCTAGAAGTCCAAGAAGGCGTGCTGATTGCAGCCCTAGCAAAAGGAACCGGAAAAACCAGCTTAGAGATCACCCTCGAATGGGAAAAGCCTTGACTCTGTCTTTACAACGCCATTGGCAGAGAACTGAGGGAAGTGGAAGTCAGACCAAGACAAAATGTTTGTTTTACTTGGGCAGGCTATAACAAGAAAAGTTGCTCATTGCTTTGCCATGCTTCCTGTAGCTGCCATTGTTCAGTCGGTTTCCAATGTAGTAGTGCCATGTTTGCCGCTGTTAATTACAGGTGCCGAGAAGGTGACCGATGGTGCGATCGCAAAAATAGGTGAGGAGGTATGGGATTTAGCCAAGGCGCTATGGCAGAAGCTTTGGGCAAACGCAAAAGATGACCCAGCAGTAGAATTAGCGACAAAGAAACTCGCTGCTGAACCAGAAAGTCCTGTGTGGCAGCCTGCTTTTCAGGCAGCGCTGACGGACCTGTTGACTCAAGATACTGCCCTGGCCAAGGCCCTATCGGCGATTATCGATGAGTCGTCTGTAGACGCTGATAAGGTGACTATCAAACAAACCGTGATTGGCAATCAAAACCAGGTGATTGGCCAGATGACCGGCGGTACGGTGATTGGTAATCAGCATAAGCCACAGTCCTGATGGTCAGTCGTTTCTTTAAATGGTTACTGCGGTCAATTCGACATTTGGTCCTGCGGTTGCGAGGGCGTTCTGTAGATCTGTCAGGGTCTCAGCAGGATGCGCCGATCGAGGCTTCGACGATATCTCAAAAGCCAACGGCTGCTGAGACCTCAGAGCAGCAGGCCAGCACTCACCAAAGTGTTGTAGGAAATGACAACCAGGTGATTGCCAAAATGACAGGCGGCACCGTAATCAAGAATCAAACGATTCTGCCAACACCGGCTCCATCTGTTGTAGGCGTACCCAATAACTTACAAGAGCGGGGGAGTACGACCTTCGTAGGGCGAGACCAAACCCTAAAAGAACTACACGAAAAACTACAAGCCAGCCACACATTGGCAATTACGGCCCTGCAGGGGATGGGCGGTATCGGCAAAACCGAGCTGGCGGTGCAGTATGCCCAGCAATATAAAAGCCACTACCCTAGCGGCATCTGTTGGCTAAGTGCTCGCGGGGCAGAGGTGGGGACTCAGATTGTAAAGTTTGCAGTAGATGCCCTGGGATTACCTCAGCCGGAGGGAGAGCTAGATGCCCAACTGCAGTTTGTTTGGAGTCATTGGCCTAAACAGGCTAAAGGTGATCGCGTACTGCTGATCTATGACGATGTGGCAGACGAGATTGGTGAGGATACTCAGCAAAAGATTGCTGCCTATGACACCATCAAGGCAGCACTACCAGTGGATAGTCGATTTCAGGTGCTGCTGACTACGCGACTACGGAATGTAGCAGCAACGGTGGATGATTTTCAGATAGAGCTGCTGAGTGAGGCGGCAGCGCTGGAGCTTTTGGAGGTGATTGTTGGCAAAACTCGCATCGATTCAGAGCGCGAGACGGCTCAGGCGCTATGTGAGCGGGTAGGTTATTTACCCCTGGGTTTAGAGCTGCTGGGGTATTTTCTAACGAATAAGCCAGATATGACTTTATCGAGGCAGGAGCAGCGGCTGGAGAAGAAAAAGCTTGAAGCAAAAGCGTTTGAGAAGGCGCATCCCGGAATGACAGCGAAGTTGGGGGTGTATGAGGCGTTTGAGCTGAGTTGGGGAGAGCTGAGTGGAGATGGGCAGCGGCTGGCCTGCTGGCTGAGCTTGTTTGCATTGGCACCGATGCCTTGGGAACTAGTAGCCGCCGCGACAGTAACAGATGAACGGGAGGATTTAGAAGATACACGGGATTACGAGCTGCTAAAGCTGAGTTTGCTGCAGCGACTAGAGGCAGAGAGCTATCAGCTGCATCAGCTGGTGCGGGAGTTCTTTTTAGCAAAGCTAAACGAGCGTGAAGATAGCGATGAGCTGAAGGTAAACTACTGCGGTCTGATGGTGGAGCGAGCTAAGCAGATTGACCAGAGTGCTACTCAGGAAGTGACTCAGGCGACAACCCTGGTAGTGCCCCACGTTGCAGAGGTCATCAACAGTTGGTCTGATAGTTTGAGCGATGAAGACTTTTTCTGGCCCTTTAGTGGGCTAACTTTTTTTTACTACGCTCAGGGGATATATGGTGTTGCAGTTGGTTGGGCGGCACAGGCTGCGATCTCAACCAAGGAAAGATTTGGCGAGCAGCATCCGTCTGTGGCATCGAGCCTGAACAATTTGGCGGTATTATATGAATCTCAGGGGCGATATGAGGCGGCAGAACCCCTGTACCTCGAGGCGTTGGAGCTGCTGAAACAGTTACTGGGCGAGCAGCATCCGGATGTGGCCACCAGCCTGAACAATTTGGCACTTTTGTATCAGGCTCAGGGGCGCTATGAGACGGCAGAGAATTTTATGCAACAGGCTCTCCAGATTAAAGAGAAACTATTGGGGCAAGGACATCCAGAATTTGCTATTAGTCTGTGGAGTCTTGCCAATCTTTATACGTCTACAGAGCGTTTTGCTGAAGCTGAATCTCTTTATTTCAAGACTCTTGCTATATTTACTGACCGTTTAGGTGAGCAGCATCCAAATACTCGATCCGCTTTTAACGGTCTGGTAAATCTTATCGCCGCTGCCATTCAAGCTGACCAGGCTGATACCCTCTCCGATCATCCTATGACCCAAGACCTGATTCCTAAAATCCGCACTGCCATGGAGAATCAAGATGAATAAAAAAGGGGACACCTTTTGACAAAACAGGACAACACGTCCCCTCCTGGGAGGGGCTCCGGGGTGGGTCAACCGCTAGCACAGGTTACCGAGACCCACCCCGCCCAAGGGCACCCCTCCGAGGAGGGGAAGATCAGACAATAGCGATGGTGCTTACCCTCTGGCCACCCTTAGCCAGCCAAAAAGTTGATCCACCGTTAGACCTAATCTTACCTCTGGCAAACAGGGCAGCATCGCATCCCCCGTCAGCTCATCCGGTAAACAATCCGGATAATAAACCAGTACCACCCGCTCATAGGGATCAATCAGCCAGCCCATGCGTCCACCATGGCGCAGGCTGTGCAAAATCTTACGGGTCACCTTCATCTGACTTTGTTCCGGTGACAAAATCTCAATCATCCAGGGTGGCGCAAACTCAATACCCGTACTGCTAATATCACCATTCTCATCCACCGGAATATCCTGGGCAGGTAACACCACTAAATCTGGCACAATGGACTGCCCGCCAAAGGTACAGCGGAGTTCTGGCAAAGCCTCATAGGATGCTCCTGTGGCATTAATAGCCCCTCCTAGTCGAGATTGCAGACGGCTGTGCTTACCCCTAGGCATTGGCTTTTGACTAACCTCTCCACAGATAAGCTCCCAAGCAGGTGAGGCTTCAATCTCTGGCAGGGCCAAAAACTGTTTTAGCGTCAGGGAATTTGAGACAGCGGCGACCATAGTATTTTTGCCTCAGGTCATTACTATTTTAAGGCAGCCTGTCGGCAGTTGGGTGAGCGAAGTCGAACCCAACTATGGGCTGATCTGACTCAAAATTGTTTCATCTGTAATCTTGGTATCCTCTGCCAGCAAAAACGCCTTACTCAAAATTAGCGCTAGGGTCTTATCCCCCTCAAATGGTAAAAACACCTTATCTGCTGCGCCTCTGCCCGCTTTGACAATGCACAAATACTGATCGTTGGGCTCCATCAAAATATTGCCGCTGCCTAAGTGGATCTTGTAGGTGCGAATATCCCCCTTTACCACCAAAAAACGTTCTTGAAACGAACAGCGGCTCGCGATTTTCTTTAGCTTCGGCACCAGATTCTCCAACACCTGCCGCCGCGTCTGCGCCGTTGCTGATAGCTCTCCGAAGGAATAATCGTGCCAGTAGTTATAGTACTGTCGTCGGCCCTCGGTTCCACTATCTGTCCAGTTGGGGTCGTTACCTACACTGGCCACCCCGACAAATAAATCCACATCTCTAAGTACTTCAGTCAGCACTAATGCTGGGATTTGCTCTAACGGCACGGACTCTGGTGAAACGCCCCTATAGTCCCCATAGCCGCCACCGCCCGCGTGGGCAAAGTTGTCAGCTGCATCAATCGGATAAAATCTCACCTGATCTGTCGCTAAATAGAGATAGCTGCCTGCTTCGGTAGTATCGGTGCCATAACCGTCTCCAATTCCCTCAATCCAAAATTCGGCTCGTAACTCCCATTTGGGCAGCAGCAGCCGAGCCGGAGGATAGCTGTCATCCACCATTAGCCGCAGCTGGTTTTTCCAGCCTCGCTGACCACACAGTGCATTAAACTGATGCTGTTTGATAATGTGGGCAGCAAACCGATTGGAATAGACGCGGGTATTCTCTTCGGCAGCGGTGAGCAAATAAATCTCCCGGTGAGCCTGTTTAAAGGGCTGCTGGATTTTGTGGGTTACCAGCCACTGACGCCATGCCTGGATTGTTTTAGCCGTAGCCGTAATCGGATGCCACAGACTGACGCGGGTCTCATCGGTTAGCCAGTCTATGGGTTGACCCTCTAGATTGACTAGGTTTGTCTCGCTTTGGCTCCTTACATCTTCCTTAAACCAAATTCCAACGGTATGTTGTCCATCGTTCTCAAACTGCCAGAGGATTCGTCTGGCTAGAGTTCCTACCAGTGGATGGTTGAGATAACGCTCTTGCCAGGTGGCAAAGTCCCAGGTCTTTTGCTGCAGATATAGGGATTCAATCCGATCTCTCTGAGCAGGCAGCATTTTCTGGATATCTTTTGCCGCCTGTTTCAGCTCTTTTAATTCCTCACTATGGTTATCCTTAACCGTTTTTGGCACTGATTTTTGTATCTTGCCATCGGACTTGAGCCAGCGCAGCGCGGTACTGCTGGTGCCAGTTATCTCTAGCTCGGCGGTAAACTCTCCCAGCGACTCTCGCCGGATGCCCACTTGATTTAAGCCATAGGTGGGGACTGCTAGTTCTTCGATCTCTTCGCGGGGTAATCCTTCTCGCTCAGCGGCGGCAGTCAGTGCTTTTTCAATTCCTTTTTGGGCAGTGCCAAATTTTACCTTTACCTTGAGCAGAGCTAGTTGACCAATGGCTGATGCAACTGGCATCTGTCCTAAGCTCCACACACAGGCGTTGCCCAGCTTTACACATCGGGGACCAATACCGGGAATCTTGCGATAGGTGGAGACTGCAAGTTTCCCCAATGCCCGAACCAGTTCTCCCTCCGTCTGGTCACCACAGAGCCACACTAGACCTTTGAGAATATCGGCATTGTGGTCTTGAATCATATCGTCGCCGCCGCGCCAGCCGGGCAAAGGCTGAGTTCGAGGCCGATCTACTAGGGGAAACCACTGCAACAGCTGGTGTTGAAACGTGCCGATGCCTACGGTCTGTCGCAGGGGCTTTGCCGTTTTGAGCCACTTAGCAGTGGGTTTACCGCCGGTAGCGGTGCTACAGGCTTCTATTAGTTGAATCCAAGCAGCGCGTTTCTCCTCGGGTAGGTCTGTAATAGTTTGTTTGGCTGCATCGGCCCAGGCTTCTCCTGGAACAATAGCCAAGGTTTTGGTTTCAGTGGAGATCAGCATACGCAGCTTGCCAGCAGCTTTACGCACGTCGCCATACTCTTGAGTCCAGCGATCGCAGATTGCTTCGATAGCGGTTTGTAGTTCAGGCGTTAGCTCCTGGTCTTTGAGATAGTTGCGTACCAGCTTTTTGATGGGGGTGAGCCAGTACCATGACTGGCGTTGCTGTATCTGGCATATGTTCAAAAATTCAATGATATTGTCGGCGCTAAAGGGCAGCTTACGATTCAAAATCAGGGTAAGAACATTTAAGGTGTTCCAGGCACTGCGATAGGCAATATCGTCATCAATGCGGGATTCGATAAACTGTTGATAGGTTCGACCTAAGGCCAGGGCCAGCTCTGCCTGTCCGGTCCGGTTTAGCTGAGAGATAGTTGCCCAGGTCTCAGACTCTTTGAAGTTGTAGTTATAGGCCCCGCTCTTGTGTTCTTGGAGTATGGCCTGAATAATATTGTCGTAGTTTGCTGCCATGGCTATCCACCTACTAGCGGTACCAGCTTCATAAAGGCGACCGATGTGGCGGGAGTAATGGTAATTTCTTCGTCTAGCTGGGTGACTTGTTCATCGTCTATCAGGATGAGAAAGCCGTTGCCTTGAAAAGCGGTGATGGCTTTCTCAAACTGTGCTTCCTAGTTAATCTGACGAGGCTTGCGCAGCCTATAGCCATTGAGCGTGCGTTCTGTTTCGGTGGGCTGCACTAACCCTTGAAAAAACTCTGGTTGTTGGGTATTAAAGTCTTTGACTTCTTGGTAAACTCGGCTGCGGATTAGCTCTCGTACCGTAATCTGTTCGGTTAAAAACTCTAGTACCCATGTGGGACCGTTATCACCCAGGGTATTGGTATCGTGGACATTTAAGCGGTTTGCCATGGATTGGAAGGTGCGATCGCAAAAACCATCAGACCTGTAATCAGACCTCAAAGCAGCTTACCCAGTTCCTGTTTCGCGTGATCGGCTATAGATCCGGACGTTGGCTGCGCTCACGCCACCAGTTCTTTAAACCAGTTATCTTGCCAAATATCTTCAAAGCTCTCGTCGGCCTGGGCTTCTTCTTTATATCTCGGGTCAATCTGCACCGCTTTTTGCAGGTTCTCTAGAGACTTGTCAGTATCTCGCTGTAGCGCATAGCATACGGCTCGGTTGTAGTACGTCTTGACGTAGTTTGGATTGAGCTCTAGCGCCTTGTCGAAGCTCTTGAGCGCGTCGCGATCGCGACCGAGCTTCACCAGCGCCAGACCGCGATTGTCCCAGGCTTTGACCAAGTCTGGCTTAAACCGTGTGGCCTGCTCAAATGAGGCGACGGCATCTTCGAAGCGCTCTAGCTCCAGCAGGGCCAGACCGCGATTGAGCCAGGCCACCCCGTCGTTTTCTTGAATCTTGACCGCCTTATCAAAAGACTTAAAGGCTTCTTCGGCCTGTTGCAAAATACCGTAGGCCACCCCGCGGTTGACCCAGGCTTCGTGGTAGGTGGGGTTGAGGGCAATGGCCTTATCAAAGGAGATAATTGCCTTTTCGCGCTGCTTCAGACGGCTGAGCACCATACCCTTATTTAACCAGGCCCTGGGGTCGGTATCCCTCATGTCAATCACCCGTTCAAAGGTGGTTAGGGCGTCTTCATAACGGCGCAGCTCTCGGAGGACCAGTCCTCGCTGATACCAGGCTTCTATGCGCTGGGGTTCTAGGTCGATCACCTTTTGGAGCGCGGCTAGAGCCTCGTCTCGTCGCTTTAGCTGGCTCAGGGGTTTGCTGCGGGCTAGCCATAGTTCAGCGTTGCTGGGCTGAATCGCTAGGGCACGGTCATACGTTGCGATCGCATCTTCCAAATTACCCGCCTCAATCTGGCTTTCGGCCTCTGCCACCAGCTCATCAATGGTTTCAAACAGCTCTGGACGGTTGGACTGCAGCCGTGACAGTCGCTCGGTCAGGCTCTGTAGCTGCGTTTGGGCCGTATCCACAAAAGAATCGGCCACATATTCCGGGGTGACCTCTCCCAGCTGTCGCATGATCTGGTCTTTTTGCACTCTGGCCTCAGTCTGCAGATCGTCTAGCTGCTGGGCAAAGCTCTGTTTAATCTGCTCTAAGTCTGAGGCCGAGGCAGACTGCTGCCCCTCAAATTTGGTTTTAAGGTCGTCTAAGGCACTCGCAAAGCGCTCGGCAATCACCATTAGCCGCTGTTGGGCCTCCTGCTGACGGCTGCGGGCAGCCTCGGCCAGTTCGCTAATCTGGTCACCCAGGTTGGCATCAAATTTGTCGAGCTTGTCAATCACGACATCGCGCCGACCAAAGACAATATCGCGGACTTCGCTCAGCTGCTGGGTAAATTCGCTCTCTAGCTGCTGTAGGGTTTGCAGCGACGACTGCTGCTTTTCAGTCGCACCTGTCTGTAGCTCTGTAAGCTGACGACTAAAGTCTCGGGCGGCTCCATCAATGGTCTGGAGCGTGCGGGTCTGCTGGTCACCGGTTTCGCTTTGCAGCTGGCTTAGCTGGTTGGCAAAGCTGTTGGCAGTTTGCTGTAGCGCCCGAAAGGACTCATCGCGCTCGGTACTGAGATCCCCCTGCAGCCGATCGAGCTGATGCTTAAAGTCAACGGCCACTTGATCCATATCGGCAAGCAGTACCCCTTTACGACCTTCAACATCAACTTTGAGGGTGGCAAACTGGGTTAAAAAGTCATCGGTGGACTGACGCAGCTGCTGCATCAGATCGGCCTTACGGCTTTCGGTATCGTTGCGCAGCAGCTGAAACTGCTGGCGCAGGTCGTCTACGGAGCGCTCAATCGTTTGCAGAGCCAGTTCTTTGTGGCCCAATGCGTTAGCCTGCATTTCGCTTAGCTGCTGGGCAAACTCTCCTCGGTCTTGCTGCATCTCGTCAACAATGCTGTCGCGCTGCTGTTCGAGCTGGGTTTTCATCGCCTTACGCAGATCTTCGAGCTGGGGACCAATGTCTTTTTCTAAACTGGCTAGATTTTCTAACCAGCGATCGCGTCGTTCAATGGTGTCGGCCTGGAGGGTGCCAATCTCATCGGAAAAGATTGATTCCTTGCGCTCTAGCTCATCTAGAAAAATCCCCTGACGATGGTCAGCCGTGGCTTTTAGACCGGAGAGATGGTTGTCGAGGGTGGACTGGGCGCTGTCTAACCCTTGGAATACAGACTGCTGCTGCCGACGGGTATCGGCCTGTAGCGTTTGCAGCTGCTGGATAGCGGTTTGCTTTAAGTTGTCTAGCTCCTGGAGAAAGTCCGTTTGGGTACCGCTCAGCGACTGGCGTGCCGTATCCAGTTCGATTTGCCAGTCTTTAACAGTCTTGGTCTTGAGCTCGGTAATGTCGGCCAGCAGCCGGGTCAAACTGTTGCGCTGGGTGGTTAAGTCCTGTTGAAAACTGCTGGAGCGCTTGACTAATTCATCGGCACGGTCGTCGGCTTCCGCTAAGATATCGTCAATTTTAAGCGTGGCGGCTCGAACTTTGCTCTCTAGGTTCTCAATGGCATTGAGCTGGGCAAGAACGTTTTCGGTAACTTTTTTAGTGACCTCAGTTTCTACAGCGCCCCGGATTACCCAGATCGTGGCCAGCCCTATTCCCAACAGTACAATCAAAGCGCTGAGCAGTACGATCTGCAATACTTCACTCCAGTCGGCACTGTTGCTCTGCTGAGGGACGACGGCGGTGTCGGCTGGGGCCGTTTGAGCCAGCCCCGGCTGGATGGGGCTACACATCAGGATCAGCATGAGGGCCAATTTGGACCAGTTAGCAGATTTTGATGATGCGCTCACGGTCATAGGGGCGGTAGGTCTTAAACTGCTCATAGCATACCTGAGCTGGGGCGGCTTGCTTAGTCTATAGCGGTGGAGATTGTGGGCGGATTTCCTGCCTTGGCCGTTCGGTTGGCCTGGGGGTTGTATGGAGCTAGACCGACCGTCCGGCGGCTAGGCCTCATCCGTCAAACTTTCTAGCGGGTAGCCGTCAGGACCAATGGTAGTGCGATCGCAAATGGCCTCAGCGAGGTCTACATTTTGAGCCCGAAACAGATTAGCGCCCCGCAAATCGGCCTGGGCCAGCTGCGCTTTAAACAGGTTTGCCTGAGTCAAATTCACCTGACGTAAATCGGCCCCCCTCAGGTCAGTACCGCTGAGATCGGCTCCATGCAAATTGGCCTGGTACAGACCTGCCTGCCGCAGGATAGAGCCTCGCAGATTAATAAACGATAGCAGCGCCCCCCGCAAGTTGGCGCAGGACAAATCGGCAACCTGCACCAGAGCATTGCTCAAATTGGCCTCTTTTAGCTCGGCTTTAATCAGCCGCGCCCGACTCAGCTTGGCATAGGGTAAATAGGCCCCTGACAGCTGAGCATAGCTGAGGTCACAGCTGCGAATATCGCAGTCAAATAGCTCGGCCGACTCTAGCACAATGCTCTGAAAATCACGCTTCCCACTTTGATAAGCCGCCAAGAATTCATCAACGGTCATACGTTGCAAAACAAATTGGATAACGACGGTGGACAGGGGCTGCCCCAAACGCGGCTAAAGCCAAATATAATTTCGAGAAGACCTGGCACCTGAGAAAGTAATGTTACAAAATGTAAATTACGACACATGTCGCCTTAAAAGGGCTTTCTTAAGCGTCACTTAAGGTTTTTGCCATGTCTGACAGTTCAACCCACAGCTTCAACCCGCACCATGACTGAGGCATCGCGCTCGCTGGCGCAGCACTACCATGAGCGCACCAAGTATTTTCCCGATGCGCTACCCCAGGGCCGACTAAACTGGGCCGAGCAGCCTGAGGTCTATAAAACCTATCCGTTGGGCAGTCGATTTGAACTACAGGGCTATTTGGGGACAGCGACGCAAGATAGCGATCAGTGGTGGCAGCGGCTGTCGCAGTTTTTATTTCATAGCTACGGGCTAACGGCTAAGTTCGCCAGCTCTACTGGAGATATTGTTTATTTGCGTTCGGCCCCATCAGCCGGAGCGCTCTACCCAGCGGAGATTTATTTGATTTCGCGAGGGACGTCCCAGCTGCCCACCGGTCTATATAACTATCAGGTCAAAACCCACAGCCTGGTGCGATTTTGGGACGATCATCCCTGGCAGCGGCTGCAGGAGGCATGCTTTTGGCATCCGGCCTTAGAGCACACCCATCTGGCGCTGGTAACCAGTGTGGTGTTTCAGCGTTCGGTGTGGCGCTATCAGGCGCGGGCCTATCGGCGGGTGTGTTTAGATACAGGTCACCTGCTGGGCAATATCGAGCTGGCGGCATCGCTGTGTGACTATCGCCCCCATGTTATCGGTGGGTTTGTCGATGACGGTGTTAACGATCTGCTGTATCTAAATCCTGACGAAGAAGGTGCGATCGCAGTTCTGGCTCTAGCTGACCTACTGCAGGTAGAGCAAAACTTATCTCGCGGCCGTACGGCTCTGCCCAGCAACGAGCAGCCGTCTGACCCGATCAGATTGGACGATGAGCGCCTGTTGGGTGCGCTGCACCAGGCCAGCAAAATCACACCGCAGCCGGATAAAAGTCTAGAGCAGTCCCAGCTTGACCATCCGTCGTCCGCCTCTAGTTCCCAGTACGGGTTTCCCTTTGGGAATAACGTCAGTATGGAGGTGGCTCCCATCGTCTGGGGTGATGGCTTAGAGCACCTAACTAAAGCGATGCTCCATCGGCGCTCCACGCGGCGCTATCGCGGGGCGGCAATTTCGCTGGACCCACTGCGACAGCTGTTGGATTTTACCTACCATCCTGAAAACTACAGCGCTCAAGGATTTGACGCTCAGCCTGACTATTTTGACCTGAGCCTGATTCAAACTTTTATTGTGGTGCTGGGGGTCAACAATCTGGATACGGGCTGCTACTACTACGACTCGGCAGCCAATACCCTACGTCAGGTCAGGTTTAAGCATTTTCGTCGCGAGCTGCACCACCTGTGTTTGGGGCAGACCCTGGGTCGAGACGCCAGCGTGGCAATTATCCATACCGCCAACTTAAAGACGGCCATTGAGCGGCACTGCGATCGCGCCTACCGCTATCTGCATATGGATGCGGGGCACCTAGGGCAGCGAGTTAATCTAGCAGCTACCCGTCTAGACCTGGGAGTGAGCGGTATTGCTGGCTTTTTTGATGACCAGGTCAATGACGTCTTAGGGATTCCCGAAGATGAAGCCGTACTCTACATCACCACAGTGGGCGTCCCTTAGACTCCTCCCATATCGCGCAAACTGCGGGCCAGCGCTGACATATCTTCATCGCCAAAGCCCTGAGCGATAAGACCGCTTTCAATCTGCTCCACATAGGCGGCCATCGGTAGAGGCAAACCTAGTTCTCTAGCGGTTTCTAGCGCAATTAGCAGGTCTTTACGGTGGAGCCGCATCCGAAATCCTAGGGGATACGTATTGTCTAGCATGTTGCTAGAGCGATGGGTAAAAGCCCAAGAACCTGCCGCGCCACCGCCTACAGCCTGGACGACTTTGTCCATATCCAGTCCAGCCTTAAGCCCTAGGGTCAGCCCCTCAGCGACCGCCCAGTAGGTACCAGCCACCACGATTTGATTAATCGCCTTGGTGGTTTGCCCTGCGCCAACCGGGCCGACGTGGGTAATCGTTTTTCCCATGGCTTGGAGCACCGGCATGGCTCTGGCCAGCTGCTCGGCCTCTCCACCCACCATGATCGAGAGGGTGCCGTTTTTAGCGCCTTCTGAGCCACCAGAGACGGGGGCATCTAGCATGGCAATTTGCCGCTCGGCTAGCTGAGCAGCCATCGCCTGGGTAGCCGTGGGGCTAATGGTAGACATGTCGATCACCAACGTGCCGGGACGGGCTGCTGTGATGACGCCGGTAGGACCCAGAATGACGGCTTCCACATCGGGCGTATCGCTGACACAGGTAATGACAATATCAGCCGTCGCGGCCGCCTCTGCAGGGGTGGCTGCCGCCTGAGCACCTGCGTCTATCAGGGACTGTTCGTGATCACGGCTGCGGTTATGAACAGTCAGCGCATAGTTGGCCGCCAGCAAATTCATTGCCATCGGTACCCCCATAGTGCCCAGGCCAATAAATGCCACATTCATTCGCGTTATCTCCTAAAACCGGTTACAGCCATTGTTTTTAGACTAAACGGCGCAGGGACAAAATAAACAAAAGCTCCCCGACATCGTTGTCAAAGAGCCAAATACGTAAAATATTCAGTTGTCGGTGTGCCCTAGGCGTTAGCTGCCGGCACAGGGGTCAGCCGCACAGGGGTCAGCCGCACAGGGGTCAGCCGCGCAGGGGTCAGCTGCACAGGGATCGGCTGCACAGGGATCAGCCGCACAAGGATCGGGAGCAACTTCTCCAGCAGGAGCCGCACAAGGGTCAGCGGCACAAGGATCAGCACCACCACCGCAACCAGTCAAAACACCAACACTTAGTACAGAAGCTGCTGCTACAGCCGCTAGGTAGTTAACTTTCATCAGGGAGTTCCTCTTAAAGCATTGAACAGATAATAATGCAGCCGAAACCAAATCGACAAATTAATCCAGAAAAAAGTATTTGGGATTAACCTTAATTTTGCCTGAGAAATAAAATAGAATCGGCTGAAATTAGCTAAAAGTCCACCCAGAGGTAGCAAAGCTTAGTCAGTATAGCTGGTATCAGGTTTTCTAATCTTTCTAAGATAGTTTGGCATCCCATCACTGAGGATCTGACACCAGTCGAAACCCAAATAAAATATGGCGATAGGTGGTAGGACGACCGTGACGGTAGGCAGTACGACAAAAGCCAGGTAGGTCATCCCAGGCACAGCCTTTCATAATGGCCCGCTCCTGGCTCTCCTGGGTGTAAACCGTAGAGGTAAATTCAAATACGTTACCAGCCATATCTTCAACGCCATAGACGCTCTTACTGAGGGGATAGGCTCCTACTCGACTGGTTCCCTCTGGCCCGTTTTTTTGCCAGTTAGTGGCTTTTGTCTGCCAGTCACTACCCCAGGCAAAATAGCGTCCGTCCGTCCCACGAGCCGCTTTTTCCCATTCATCAGCGGTGGGTAAACGATAGTCAATACCGTCTTCCTGACTTTTCCAGGCAGCATAGGCCAGGGCATCTTTTTGAGATACCAGCACCACCGGATGATTAGCCTTGCCTGCCGGAAACTGGGAGCTTCTCCAGAAATAAGGACGTAGATCCTGATAGGAGTGCACCAGCATGTTTTGCTCTTGATAGTTTTCAGCCGTGATGCCAGGCTGATGGTAGCCTGTGGCCAGCACAAATTCCTGATACTCTTCGTTGGTGACTAAATGGCGGTTGATACAAAAAGCCGCCATGCGCCGGTTTGTTTGCTCGGGTTCAAAGTCAAACCAACGCTGCTGTCGCAGACGGGTTTCCACCTCTACAACTTCTTCTGGCGTATTGGCCAAGGCCTCGGCTGAAATGCGATACGAATAGTCTCGCTCCTCTTGGCTGCTGCCAGCTATGTAGCGACTCCGTTCTATGTAGACCGATCCATCCCCACAGCGACTATCCTGACTACTTTCAATGACACCATCGCCCATGTCGACCTGGGAGTTCGCTTGACTACAGGCTGCGATCGCACAAGCCAACAGACCTGTCCAGACTAACTGGGGACGGAGGTATCGTTTCGAGCAGAAATTAAGTATACGGACCACAGGCGTTTGGGGATTGTTTGACAATTTAAGTTTTATTTGAAAGATTCCCTAAAGCTGATCATATTTGCACGGATTAGCAGACAGGCTTAGAGAGTTAAGAAGTAGAACAAAGAAACGCTGCAGATTCAAATACACCTGCTGGTATCAAGAAAAACTGAGTCAGGTTTCTATTGAGCAACAGACACTGTTGCCGTCATGCTTGCTGTTGCCATAGCTTTTTCCAGGTCAAATCCGCTAAATCCGCTTGCTTAATGTCCTCACTTTGGAGCTATGGGGCAAAATTTATGTCCGGACACACCGTGAGCAAAGCAGGTATCTCTTTCGTATAACACTGTTACAGTGTATGAGTAGTCTAGGGATGGCCTATGACTATATCTTTGTCTGTTTGAAAAACTAAGATGAAGTCTCTGATGTAGTAGACACCTGGGACGATCCTCTTTTTTCATCTCCGCGTGCACATCTGCCCATGACTAACCACAACTGGCTAATTAGCGACAATGGTCAGCGAACAATGTTTGGAACTGCCGAGGTGCAGGCTCCAGAACGTGTCTATCGGCTGTATCGGTTTTTGACCGATCTCGAAGATATTCTGGCTGATGAAAAGGATGACAGCGCGCGTATCCAAGCAATCATTCCCCTTGTACGTCGGCTGTTGACAAGCTCTTACTGGCTACAGATGGAGTATGATGCACCGTCTCCCAAAACGGGATGGTCGGTCAAGTTTTTATATCGAGAGTATGAGTTCCCGCTCACGGTTCAGATGGTGGCCTGGGCTCCCGGTCAGGTTTCAACTATTCATAATCATGGGACCTGGGGAATTGTTGCCCTAGTCGGTGGCGAAGAAAAAAATCACTTCTGGCGACGCTCACCCACGGCTGAACACCCTCATCAATTAGAGTCCGTAGGCGAGCAAGTTTTAGCACCGGGTGACATTATCGGATTTACCCCCGGCGCGATCCACCAGGTAGAACCCATGGGAGATGAGCCGACAGTTTCATTTAATCTCTATGGCATCACGGATTACAAAACTCGCTATGAGTACGATGTCGCCGCACAAACAGCAAAGTTATTCTAAGGATTCAGGTAGAGGCGCGATCTGTTCTCTGACCCATTGGTCATAGGCCTGGGTACTTTGAACAATGGGGACGGCGATAATTTCAGGTAAATCGTAGCTGTGATACTGGGTGACCCGAGCTGCAATTTGCTCAAACAGGGCGAGGTCTGTTTTAATCACTAGCTGGTATTCGGTCTCGTGGTGAATTGTTCCCTGCCAGCGATAGATAGATTCAATGGGCTTAACGGCAACACAGGCAGTCAGACGGGCTTCAATCAAATGGCTGGCAATGGTATGGGCTTCTGTTTTGGAAGCTGTGGTAACCAGCACAAGACCCAGTGAAGACGTTGCCATAGATAAAGATTGCTGATGTGAGAGACCGGCCGAGCTGTGGCAGCTGCTATTGGGTAAAGGTCATGTCTTGTTGAAGAGCAGCAGTGCTCCAGGGATAGCTACTGAGGATAAGACATCGACATATACAGGTTAGAAGCAGCAGCAGATATCTGTCTGGGCATGGATGGAATCATTGTCGGTTTTCGAGATGCGCTCTGCTGCCGGACTTGAACTGTCTCTAGCCCGGTTTCTTTTAAAGTAGCGTTAGTTAAAGCTGCCCCGCTTAAGTCAGCCTGGTCAATATAGGCCCGACTCAGATCGGCTTCAACCAGACTAGCGCGCTGCAGCTGAGCGCATTGCAGGTTGGCTCCAACCAGAGTGGCCTGCTGCAAATTAGCATGCTGCAGTTGGGTATGGGAAAAATTAGCGGCAGTCAGATTGGCATGCTGTAAATTTGTTCCTTTCATATGGGCATGGGAAAAGCTGACGCCATTGAGATCTTGTCCGCTAAAATTGAGCCCATTGAGCCGAGAATGTTCTAGATTGACGCCGCTAAACTGAGCCGCTGTGATGTTGGCTCCATAAAGTCGAGCCCCGCTGAGATTGGCCCAGGCAAAATTAGCTCCGTTCACCTGAGCTTCTCGGAGATTTACGCCTGCTAGGGCCGCACCGCAAAAATTTGTGCACTGTAGGTGGCTTTGGCGAAAGTTGACATGGGCCAGATCGGCACCGCTCAGTCGAGCATAGGAGAGGTCGGATTTGACCCAAAATGCGCCACGACCGTCAGCTTTGGTCAGATTGGCATGGCTAAAGTCGCTTTCGCTGAGTTTGGCAAACTGGACATTAGCTCGCTGCATTTGGGCGTTGACAAACGTTCCTTTGGTGAGAAAAGCGCGACTAAAGTTGACACCGGTCAAGTTGGCATCTGACAGGTCAACATTGACTAGAATACAGCTCGATAAATCGGCACCGCTGAGGTTAACTCCTTTAAAGTTTCGGTGCCCTGATTCATATAGCTTCAGGAACTCGTGAACTCTCATTGCAGGTTAGGACCTTGTGTAACTATAAAAGTCATTGACATCTTTATAGAGTAGGCGGTAGCTCGTACAATATGGAGAGTGGTTGATGTTGGTTGACATACCAACTTAAAACTTAAGAAAGTCTAAATTTTCAACATATTTGTATGGACTTGCCAAATGAGATTGCCGTCAAGCCTTTTAGGCTGCAGTCATTTGCTTTAGGGGCTTTGTGGCTAGGGTTTGTCATCTATGCGGTAAGGCTGTCACCGCCGAGCGATCCAAACACGATTGAGGTAATTCGTCAGCTATCAACTGGCCAATGGGAAAATCTCAATCCGATGGTGGTTGTTTTATTTAACCTCATGGGCCTGTGGCCGGTAGTCTATGCCAGTCTTGCCCTCAGTGACGGTCGCGATCAGGCTGTATCAGCCTGGCCATTTGTAGTCGGTTCTTTTGGTCTGGGGGCGTTTGCTCTCATGCCCTATCTGGCCTTGAGAGAGCGTACCTGCCATCAACTGTATCGACCTGCGGATACGACGTTGCTGCGGGGGCTAAATCACTGGCTGGTGGGATTGGGAGTTGCGATCGCAACAGTCTTACTGATTATTTATGGTTTTAGTCAGGGATACAGCAGCGACACCTGGCAAGATTTTTTGCAGCAGTTCTCCAGCAGTCAGTTTATCCATGTGATGAGTTTAGACTTTTGCATGTTGACATTACTCACCCCCAGTCTGTTATGGGATGACATTGTCAGACGTCAGGCCGCTCCTTTCTGGCGGCTGGTGTCTCTACTGCCGCTGCTGGGACCTGCTGTGTATTTAGCGCTGCGTCCGGCAGCTCCAGAGAGCCGATGATTCAGCCTGCCGGAACAGCCATAGACCCGCTGTGGAGCACCGACCAGTGGACCTATATTCGTCACAACATTGGGCAGTGGCAGGGTCTATTTGTGCAGTTTTCACCCGAAGCGGTCTGGGTGAGTGAAACCCCCAGCCTTCTGACCCTAGAAGAAGACCGTCTTAACCAACACATGTCTCTGATCTTAGAGCGTACGCCACCAGGTCGGCCAACCCAGCGCACGGAGCGAGATCTGGGCTATCCAGGAGCGGCTCCCTATATTTGTTTTTTCCCAACGGGGGCGTTTTCCCAAGGTGCGATGCAGCGACGACCCTGGAGCAGTTTTGGGGCTGAGTTCTCCCTGTTGGTAGACGATCGTCGGATGCGTCTGGTGCAGCTTTATAACGGTACGGCTAGTGGCGATCATAGTCTTGACTATGTCACCCTGATTCCGGAGAATCGCTCTGGAAAACCCATAGCCTCATTAGAACAGACGGCGCGGCTGGATTTGGAGACTGTTCTGGGCACATGGCAGGGGGAGAGACTCTATTTACCCGCAACGATGGAGAGGCCCCAGATCAGTGCTAGCTGCTGGCAGCTAGAGCGCTCAGGACAGGAGCTGCTGCTATCGGCAAACCTAGAAACCGATGGGTCTCAACCCACGTCCCAGCGATTGACCGCAGCCGCAGCCGGTCGCTGGCAGGCTGTTGACGACTCGCGTCAGCTCTGGCTTTTACCCAATGGCGTGAGCTGTATGGTGTATCCCCAGCTGCCCAGGTCAGAGGCGGCCCATCTGGAATTTTGTTGGTATCTGTCGTCTCGTCAGCGTCAGCGAATTGTGCGCGACTATGACACCAACGGTGACTGGCTAGGGACCTCCCTGCTGGTAGAAACACGTCTGTGACGTTTGTACGGATTCTCTATGACGGTTACTCAAACTCTTCTTCAATCTTTGCCGGGTAATGCCTATGGCGGTCTGCAGCGAGCGGACGCCCTGTGGTCTGACTATCGCCATGGCCGAATTCCAATTCCAGAGGTGGTATCCACTCAGACAGAACCGCTAGGGATGAATACCGATAGTTACGATGTGACAATTTGCGGTGGCACCCTGGGGATTTTGTTGGGAGCAACTCTGGCGAAACAAGGATGGCGAGTAGCGCTGTTAGAGCGCGGTGTCTTAAAAGGGCGCGCCCAGGAGTGGAACATTTCTCGCCGTGAACTGAAAGCCTTTGTTGAGCTAGGGCTGCTAAGCGAGGCTGAGCTGGAGTGTGCGATCGCAACAGAATACAATCCGGCCCGCGTCAGCTTTGGCGCAGGTCAGGATCTCTGGGTGCGCGATGTGCTCAATGTGGGCGTAGACCCCGTATATTTGCTAGAAACGCTCAAACAGGTCTTTCTAGCCGCCAACGGCGAGCTTTTTGAACACACCCCTTTCTCGAATGCTCAAGTAGCTCCAGACGGCGTCAGAGTGACCGCTGGAGAACATACCTTCACCACGCGACTGTTAATTGACACAATGGGTCATTTCTCCCCCATTGTGCAGCAGGCTCGCCAGGGAGAATCCCCCGATGCGGTGTGTCTCGTAGTCGGCACCTGTGCCACCGGCTACCGTGAAAATACAACGGGCGATTTGATCACGTCATTTACACCCATCAGACACCAATGCCAGTACTTCTGGGAAGCCTTTCCCGCTCGCGACGGTCGTACGACCTATTTGTTTACCTATCTAGATGCCCATCCGGAGCGAATTAGTCTAGAAGACCTGTTTGAAGACTACTTTGAGCTGTTGCCAGAGTATCAGGGCGTGGCCCTTGACCAGCTAGAAATTCAGCGAGCGCTGTTTGGTTTTTTTCCGGCCTATCGCAACAGTCCCCTACGATTTACGTGGGATCGAGTGCTGGCGGTGGGAGATGCCAGCGGTCACCAGTCTCCTCTTAGTTTTGGCGGGTTTGGTGCCATGGTCCGACATCTGGGACGGCTAACGGTTGGGATTGACCAGGCGCTGCAGCAAGAGCGCCTCAGTGCCTCAGCCTTAGGCTGGCTGCAGCCCTACCAGCCCAATATTGCGGTTACCTGGCTGTTTCAAAAAGCTATGAGTCTAAAAGTTGATCAGTCCCTAAACGAGAATCAGATCAACACCCTGCTCGCGACTATTTTCGATGACATGGCCGCCCTAGGAGACCCGGTGCTGCGTCCTTTTCTTCAAGATGTTGTCCAGTTTATGCCTTTGGCTAAGACTCTGCTACGCACCTCTATTTATCATCCGACGCTTGTTGCCAAAATCTTGCCCCAGGTGGGTATTCCAGCCGTTTTAGATTGGACAACACACTATCTGGGGTTGGCAGCTTACAGCGCTCTAGACCGATTGCTGACAGCAGCGCCCCAGGGGGCTGACTACTATTGGCAACGGTGGAGAGAGTCTCTGGTATATGGCAGCGGTGGGGACTACGAGGCTCCTGATGCTCCATGAGGTCTTGCGCTCCTGTCTATCTTTGATTGTTCGGTTTAATGTCCCTGACTTTTTCCCAAGCTCGCCAGCGGTTTCGCTATCTCCTTGCCCAGCCCTCTCTGGATCTGGCTGCAGCTGCGCTGTGTCCGGCTCAGGAGTTTTATCCGGAGCTTGATCCCGATGTCTGCTATCAACGGCTAGATGACATAGCGGCCGCCATTCGTCCCAACATTTCCACCTATCCCTTAAAAACGATTCAGGCCATTAATCACTATCTCTACCAGGAGCTGGGGTTTAGCGGTAACCAAATTGACTACTACGACCCCGACAACAGCTATCTCAATCGCGTTCTAGAAAAACGATTGGGGATTCCCATTACGCTGGCGCTGGTGTATTTGGAGGTCTCCCACCGTCTGGGGTTTCCCATGGCAGGAGTGGGAATGCCGGGGCACTTTTTACTCTGTCCCACCATTGAGGATATGGCGGTATATATCGACCCGTTTGACCGGGGAGAAGTTCTATTTGAACCTGACTGTCAGGCTATCTTTCAAAGACTGTACGGCCCGGCCGCGGCCTGGAGTGCGACCTATCTTGCGCCCATTCCAGCCAAAGCGTTACTGGCTCGCCTGCTCAATAACCTGAAGCTGATCTATCTAAATCGGCGTGATTTGACCAACACTCTGATCATTCTCGATTATCTGCTGCTGTTATTCCCTAATGAGCCCAGCAACAGTCGCGATCGCGGCCTGGTTCACTATCAGCTACAAAACCTGTTGGCGGCCCGCAGCGATCTCGAAACATACTTGACCCACAGACCAGACGCTCCTGACCGAGCCCAGATCCTGCAGCTGATCGATAGTATTACCGATACTCTCTAACGGCGGCGGTCTAATGGCTGACACCCGCGAGACGACAGCCGCACGGTCTGGCAGTCTCACCTTTTTCTGTACAATTTGATCCATTGCTCATGTAACGGTGGATTTTTATTATGGATGTGATCCCTGCCATTGATTTGCTCGGTGGTCGCTGTGTTCGTTTATTCCAAGGGGACTACGAACAATCCCAGGTATTTGATGACGATCCGGTTGCTGTTGCCCGCCGCTGGGCCGAGCAGGGAGCCACGCGCATTCACCTGGTAGATTTAGACGGTGCTAAGGCCGGTCAGCCTGAGAACTGGCAGGCGATTGCTCAGATTGTTGGCGCCATTGATGTGCCGGTACAAGTGGGGGGAGGTCTGCGCGATCGCACCCGAGTAAAAGCACTCTTTGACCTAGGGGTGCAGTACGCCATTCTGGGTACTGCAGCCGTTGAGAATCCTGACCTAGTAGGAGAACTTAGCCGCGAATTCCCCGGTCGTATTTTTGTTGGCATTGACGCTCGTGATGGCAAAGTGGCTACCCGTGGCTGGTTAGAAACCTCTACGGTGATGGCCGATGACCTGGCTCAGCGGATGGGAGTTCTCGGAGCCGCCGCCATTATTTACACGGACATCAAACGAGACGGTACTCTCAAAGGCCCTAATTTAGACGCTCTTAGAGAACTTGCAGCAAAAATTGACACCCCTGTTATCGCCTCAGGAGGCGTCAGCTCCATGAGCGATTTACTGAGTCTGTTGGGAGTAGCACCGCTGGGCGTTAGCGGTGTGATTGTTGGAAAAGCTCTCTATACGGGCAATGTGGATTTATCAGAGGCAATCAAAGCCATTGGCCCAGGTCGTCTGCAAGATGTTCCTCTCGACCTACCGTCCACTCGCTGGGGATAGATCACCTGAGAACGATCAGAAAGAACAAAAGTAGTTCTCATGAACTACTTTTGTTCTTTTAAAGGAAAGATTTGGTTCGCAGTTAACAGTTTGCATTGTTATATTTCCGAATTTCTAGATCAGCTTTTCATGATTCTTTCTCAAGAAATAATTAAGGCGAGTAGGATCAAAAAATAGCCTCGCAGCGGTCTAGAGCCACCCCTCATCAGACGCTCTAAACAGACTGTTCTCCTTAAAGACTTTAGGGGAAATCCCTTGCTCCTAAAAGATTTCAGCTATTGTAGGCCGCCGTCGATCTCGTCAGTGGTCTGATAAGAACAGCCAATGTCGTCTATAGGCTAAGTCACGTATTTTTAGGTTGTTGATGGGTAAAAAATACTTCCCGTGATAATACTTTTTTGTGCCTGGGTATCTTTTTTGTGACAAAAACTTGTTGAATTAGTGTTATATGTTTGTAGAATTAGAAAACAAGTGAGATTGTCGTTCCTCAGTAACGATCCATTCATTGCAACAAAGTGAGGTTTACCCCAATATGGCTAACAGTGTCCTGGTTCAACTCAAAGAAGTTGAGTCCCAACTTGCTTCTCAAATTAACGAATTAACCGATAAGCTCTCTGCTACTGAAAAGCAGCATGAGGGTCTTAAGACTGTTATTGATTTGTTTCAGTCGACTGGCGATACCAACGGTGTTGCGTCTAGTGTGGCTGAAATTTTGACGAATGCCGTTGCTAGCGTCAGCGAAGACGAGCCTGAGCCTGCTCCTGCAAAAAAACCTGGAAAACGTCGCGGACGTAAGCCAGGTTCTACCAATAAAACCACTGCTAAAGCTAAAGCAGAGCCCAAAGCCAAAGCTGAAGCGAAGACTAAAACGAAAGCAGAACCCGCTCCTAAGGCAGCTCGCAAACCCCGTGGTGGCAAGTCTCCTAACTGGCAGCGCTATGTTCAAGATCCTTTCCGCAAGACCCCTCTGCCCGATGTTGTTGCTAATATTTTGAAGGCTCAGCCGGATGAAGCCTTTAAGATTGCTGAGGTCATGGAGGCTATTTTCAAGAGCGACATGCCCAAGGCGACATTCCTCAAAGCACGCAACCGGGTTTCTAATATCCTTTCTGCCGGTGCTCGAACAAGTGAGTGGTATCGCGGCCGCGGTGGTAAGTACAGCATGAACAAGAAAGCTCTGACATAGGCACCTGCCCTAACTAGCCTCAAGCGCTTCTAGCTAATAAAGCCCGTTGGTTATCCAGCGGGCTTTATTGATGGGATGACAGCATAGGATGACAGCGACCACGGCTGTTGCGATCGCTAAATCAAAAATGGACCGGTATGCTATTGAACGGTCTCTCACCAATAGCGCTATTTCAGGAATCAGCAATGCCCTAGTGTTTAATACTTTAGAATCATAGACGGCAGCAGATCGCAGATGCAAAATAGGACAGTGAGATTGATCCGGCTAAGAGGCGCTATTAGCCTGTTTGCTATCTGGTTACTTAATAAAACAATAAGCAAGTCATAAATTTTCGAAATTCTACCGGTTTGTCGAATATGGACTGTATCCCTTGACTGCTGGCCCTTGTAGTCTAATTTGATATCGTGGCCACAGAGCTGAAGTTGCTATCCTAGGTATTATTTAGTGAAAATCACCCGGTTGGGATAGGTTATGGCCTGGATGGCGATGTATGGATATGTGAACGGCAGCTTTTATCAGTGGCACTAGTAAGATCGAGCAAAGCTCATTCTGATAGATGTTTAGGCGATTGTAGCGTTACCTATGGTTGATTTTTCAGTTGCTCTTCGTCTGTATAACGGTGCTTTGGTCTTGCCAAAGATTTTAGATGCCCTTAGGAATCAGGTGATTTCTGAGAATATTAGCTGGGAAGTCATTGTTGTCGATAATAATAGCGTTGATGAAACTGCTGACATTGTCCGAGCATATCAGCAAGAGTGGACCGTGTGTCCGCTCAGGTATGTTTTAGAAACGCAGCAGGGCGCTGCTATTGCTCGCAGACGCGCCATTATTGAGGCCGAGGGTACCTGGATTGGCTTTTTAGATGATGACAACATTCCAAACAGTGATTGGGTACAAGCAGCCTATCGTTTTGGGGTGGGCCATCCTCAAGCAGCAGCCTTTGGTAGCCAGGTTCACCCTAACTATGAAACTACGCCTCCGGCTAATTTTGAGCGTATTGCCCCGTTTATTCCTGTTGTAGAGCGAGAGGAGGTTATCTGTTTTACAGCAGGATGGCGGGCTATGAGTAATTTGGTTCCCCCCGGAGCTGGGTTAGTAATTTTACGAGCGGCCTGGCTGGCCCACGTGCCTCATTCCCTGGTGCTACAGGGACCGGTGGGAAACTCTTTGAGCCTTAAGGGAGAAGATGTGGAAGCGCTGCTGTACTTGAAGAAAGCAGGTTGGGAAATATGGTTTAACCCACTTATGCACATTGAGCATCAGATACCCAGCTGGCGCTTTGAGCGGCGTTATTTACTGCGTTTTTTCCACGGCATTGGGTTGAGCAAATATGCGACTCGGATGGTAGGCAAAAGTCGTTGGAAGCAGCCACTGTTGACCCTGATGTTTATGGGCAACGATAGTCGTAAGCTGCTACTACACCTGATTAAGCACTATCGTCACCTGTCTCAAGATGTTGTCTCGGCAGCGGAACTCCAGCTGTTGATTAGCAGCTTGCTCAGCCCGTTTTATCGCTGGAAACAGGTCTTTATTGGCAATCGCTATCCTTGTCTACAGCACGTACCACCGAATGACTTGGAAAAAGACAGTGATCTAGGAAAGAAAACAGTTCATGCCCACGGTTCTCATCTATCGTGATCAGCTCCTTCCTTACTCAGAGACGTTTATTCCTGCCCAGGGAGGACATTTATGCCGCTACGATCCTATTTATGTGGGCACGAGTCGTTTAACAAATTGTTTGGACGATAGAAGAACTATTGTACTAAGCGACAGGCTTGCTCAGAAGCGTCTGTGGAAAGGACTATATAAGTTTTTAGGAACTGTTCCTCCTGGCTGGATCAGGGTGCTTGAGCAGCAGTCTCCGCTATTAATACATGCTCATTTTGGCTCCGACGGTGGTTTGGTGCTGCCGCTGTGTCATCGATTGCATATTCCCCTTGTGGTTACGTTTCATGGGTACGACGCCACTTGGGATTCTCCTGCTTGGTCCGCCATCCGCAGCCAGGGCGATCTGTTTCGAGCACTGCTCTTGTACAAGCGAGACCGGGCCATAGCCGGCGCTAGTCAGATTGTGGCAGTGTCGCAGTTTATTCGTCAGCAGCTGTTGCTGAGAGGCGCGTCAGCAGACAAGATTGCGGTGCACTATATCGGGATTGATCGACATCTGTTTCAACCGCGATTGGATCAAGTGAGAGCGCCGATAGTGCTGTTTGTCGGTCGATTGGTGGAAAAAAAAGGAGTGGGCTATCTGGTGCGCGCTATGGCGATAGTTCAGCGGCAGCTGCCTGAGGTGGAGCTGGTCATCATTGGAGAGGGAGACATGCGATCTCAGCTTCAATCTCTGGTCCACCAGCTTTCAGTTCGGGCTCGGTTTTTGGGGCAACAGAGTCCTGAACAGGTGCGACAGTGGATGAACCGGGCCCAGGTCTTCTGCGGTCCTAGCGTTGTTGCTCGCTCAGGTGACGCGGAGGGGTTTGGCATGGTATTTGCCGAAGCCCAGGCCATGGGACTGCCAGTAGCCAGCTTTGCCACCGGTGGTATCCCTGAAGCTGTGATTCACGGTGAAACCGGTCTTCTAGCGCCTGAAAAAGATACCGAACAGCTGGCTAAAAACCTGATCCGAATGCTAGACGATACGGAGCTCCGACAAAAATTTGCCCTGGCCGGACAAATGCACGTAGCAGCTAACTTTGATCTACAGAAAAACACCCGTCAGCTAGAAACCCTCTACGACCAGGTCATTGCTCAGCATCAGCGATAGGTCCTGCTGCCACCGACAGGGCTACGACTGACTATCTGAGTACGGGCTATCTCGCTTGAGACTTTTTAGAGTTCGTCGTAGATTTGGCACGTTGGCAATCAAATAATCCACCCGTTTACGCCAGTCTTGAAACATCTGTTTGCGAGCATCGGGAAAGGTTTCAAACAGACGGTTGGCGGTTGCTAAATCTTCGACCGTGGTCGCTCGGTAGGCAGCAATGGCGGCGTAGGTGTTAAAGATACTTTCTAGAATGGGACGATGACTCTCAGGGCAGCTTTGGCGGATGGGGGCTGGCTCTAGCAGCATGGGCCAGGGAGGACGCACCTGCTGCCACACAGCCAAGGCTGAGGCTTCGGTGTGATACCACATTAGAGGCCGCAGATCTCGATAAATGGGGTAGTTGAGAATCACCTGGAGCCAGAGGTAAATGTCTTCGCCGTAGGTGCAGCGATGTTTGTCATAGAAACCACCAAAGCGATTGACGATGGTGCGATCGCACACAATGGCTCCCGAATGCAGCACATCAATATTGGGCTTATATTGTTCGCTCGGTAGCTCAAGGGGGAGCTGCCACTGTCCCGACATTAGTCCCAAAGACGACAGAATATTGCCCCAATCGGAACGCTTTTCACCGCGATACTGTCCGGTTACGCACAGCGCACAGTCAGGATGGTCTCTCAGGTGTCCCAGCGTCACTTCCAAAAAATTAGGGAGCCATTCATCATCGGCGTCTAAAAACGCAACATAGGGCGAGGCCGCCGCCAGCAGCCCTTGATTACGAGCATGGCCGGGGCCGTGATTGTCTTGACGAATTAGCTGAAGTCGTTCATCGTCGATCGCCTGTACCAGACTGGGACCATCATCGGTCGAGCCATCATCAACCACGATAATTTCGGCGGCGGGATAGGTTTGAGCCACAATCGAGCGTAGCGTTTTTTCAACGTAGGCAGCCTTGTTGTACAAAGGCACAATAACGCTAACGGACGGAGGTTCAATAATGGCCTGAAGCTGAGGCATAGTCCTAATCAAGCATCTACAGATGTATCACTGAGCCGGGCTAGAGAATCTTGAATTTGCTGACCAACAGCAGGCCAGGCATACTGTTCTAAGAGACGTTTGTATGCTTGTTCACAAAGGGTTTGAGCCATTTGAGGTTGTTGCCACAGCTGCTGAATAGCCTCCACCATAGCCGTCGGAGACTCTCTTAAAAGCACATGTTTCCCATCTTCTACATGTAGCCCTTCAGCTCCCTTAGCGGTACTAATGACCGGGCATTTAGCCGCAAACGCTTCTAGGAGTTTGAGACGCGTTCCACTTCCTTTGAGCAGCGGGACTACCATTACCCCGGCACCTAGCAAGTAGGGGCGAACATCTTTTACCTGACCCGTCACCACAATTTGCGGGTCAGCTTTGGCCGCTGCCACCATCTTGTCAGTCGGGTCACATCCCACCAGTAAGAGCTTACAGCTGTTATCGATCTGTCTAATTGCTGGATAAATCTGATTGAGCAAGATTGAGGCCGCCTCAGCATTGGGCTGATAAGAAAATCGTCCCAGGTAGAGTATGGTTTTTATCTTTGGAGACTCGGCCGCATTTTGCCTTTGCTGACAAACGTTTTTGTAATAGTCAGGATTAACACCGTTGGGAACAATAAAGGCAGTGGTTTTACCCACTGGGTATAGCTCGTACAAACGACGCACGTCCTCTTGGCTGCACATCCAAACCTGATCTACGGTCTGAATCATCTTTTTTTCGATACGCTGCACCTTGGACAGACGTTGTAAGGTCTTGGAGTCTGCCCCCTGATAGCGGCTATTATCCCCTTCAACATTATGGTTATCTAGGATGATGGGGCATCTCGCCTCTTGTAAAACACGAAGATAGCGATACAGCCAAATCTCCTCAATGATAATGAGGGTGGGCTTGTAGGCTGCAATTTGAGCACGAAGCTGGTTAGCCGCGTCCTGGGTATATAGCCAGTCGATACGGGGATGTCCTGCCGGTCGCAGCCGCCAAAGACGACGACGTATTTTTTCCTGGGTTGAGCGAGACGGTGCTGACAGGTCGTAATGATACCAGTGGGCCGCTACGGGCAGCGATCCAGCGCTCCCCTTGTAAAGAGAAAAAATAGCGAGGTCTCCCTGCTCGGCCAGGAGATTAATATTTTGCCAGTTGCGGAGTGAAACCCCACCGCTCAATGGATAGGGTTTTGTCTGGACAAGAAAGAGAGTGCGACGCTCCATCACTGGCATGGCTCCACCGTCGGGGAGACGACCGTTACCAGGTATGGAATTGCGGGCAACTTTAGCATATAGCTAGCGAGATTACAGGTGTAATCATGCTAGCGTACGGCTAGCGCCGGGCAGGTTTCAAGATAGTGGTGATAGGGCGTAGATCTCAAATAGCTGACTAGCTCGCTATAGTTTTCTATCGAAGCTTGCAAGGACTGGGGCGATACTTTTTGATATTGACTCGAGGCCGGTTGAGACTGAATTGAAAGATAGTGGCAAATAGTATCAATAGTGGACTGGTGCTGAGTCTCGCTGGCTAAATTCCTTTCATAGGTCAGCGCTAGATGAGGAATATCTCTTAATAGGGACGCTTCGTAATCCCACAGACGCTGACTTTTTTCTATCCAGTCAACGACCCTTTCGGGTTTTACATAAAGCTTGGTTTCCTGCAGGCTTTTTCCGAGTCTGCTTTGGTGAAAACCAAAATTACGAGCACGAAGGTTGGAAATAGCATGATCCAGGAGATTCTCTCGTCTTAGATAAAGAATCCGCACGCCAGACTGACTTAATTCATATAAGAAATCCGATCTTTTTGGAATCTGCTGTATGTCCCGGAGCTGATAGCTAAGAACCTTACATCCATAGATTTTTTTACTGGTTTCAGCCGCACGTGCCTTCAGATAAAGCTGGGGCAAAAGGACGGGCTGAGCCAAAATTTCACCCTCACAGCAGACCTCAGGCAAACAGTTGAGCAAACTGACTAGGGCGGTGCTGCCCGAGCGGCCTCGGCCAAAGATAATAAACTGCTGGGATGCTTGATTTGATTTAGAACGGACAAGACTAAGATAAAGCTGTAGCTGCTGCTTAAAGAGGGCCATTCAGGTTAAACCGCATCCGCTGACGCCTGCGTGTTTTTGCTTAGGTTATCGGTCCTAATGATAGGACGTCAGCCCTTACAAGTCTAGACATTTACTGTATTCCGGCGATAAAACCTCAAATTTTTTTCAAATCTCGGTAAAACATGAAGAACTCGTTGATAAAGTTGACTAGAAGGCTTTTAGCCAGTATTGCTATGCTAGGACAATTTTTACGAGGCTATTGTCTGTCTGCCTACCGTTTGTCCCCAGTGTCGTTGAAGGGAGCGGCACCAATGTGTTCTCCAGACGGTCGGCGCTTTTGCCAACGGGCCAGCTTACGATCTAACTTAACCCTAAGCTTATCTAGGGCTAAACCCAGACGAGCCCTGAGACTCATGGGGTGTGAGGTGGTGGAGATATAGCCATAGTTAGCGGCCTGGGGAAATGTGAGCGCGTCGACTATCTCAATTTGATGGTGGGCAAGCTCCTGTTGCCATTTAGTGATGGATTTGGCCGATACTGGCTGTAGCGCCGTTTTTAAATGTTTTACAGCCCAGCCCTGGCGGTTAGTTAGGAGATTTTGATCTTCGTTACGCGCTGTTAGCATCTGGGGGATGTACGTTTCATCTAGAAATTGGCATAGGTCGATCAGGTGTGATTCTGGCTGTTGTACAAACGCCTCATATTGCAGCAGCATGACTCGGGGGTCCTTTTGCCACTTCTGCTCAAAATGGGTAAGGCTTTCTTGCCACTTCTGGGCATGGATATGAGCATAGCTACTAGCCCAGGGCACGTGGTTGAGAGAAGCGGTAACAGCCCTGGGATCTCGCAGCATCCAGACGATTCGGGCGTTGGGAAACCAAGTTAGCAATGAATCCAGGTGCTGATAGTGGAGGGGAGTCTTTTCTCCCCAGCGGGGTTTATTGATAGTGTGAGCATATTCTTCTAGCCAGCTCCATAAAACGTGCTGATGAGAGGGCACGCCCTTGGCCAGGATGCGCTCTCGGGTTTTGTGAGCGTTGATACCAAAATAAGAGAATCGCTGGCTACGGCTAACTGCCTGCCAAAAGGTTTCAAAGTCTTTTGGAGACGAGAGGTCTAGCGTCTTGTACTGCCGCATCCAGTAGCAGAGATAGTGAGTTTCGGGTGCGATCGCAATTCTGGGATGAGCCGACAGCATACTGGTCAGTAGCGTTGTCCCAGAACGAGGCATGCCCACAATAAATATGGGTGCTGGGGAAGCAGCAGAATAGAGGGTCACAGTCAGCTATTTAATAATTTGCATAATCTATCGGTAATAGAAGCATTTTGCCGACAGTATCGCTCAACGCCAGACACAAGCTGCTGCTGCGATTCCAGTCGATGCTCTAATAGATAGTCGAGACGAGAGCTCACGCGATCTAGGGTAAAGTGCTGCACCCCAACACTGTTATCCTGCTGATTAATTTCTTCCATAAAGCCTGACACTTTGCGATCATAGGCGGCTGCCAGTATAGGAATTCCCAAACCTGCAGCCAAAATCAGAGAATGCAGTCGAGTGCCAATGACCATATCAAACGTCTGTAAGGTATCAATTGCTCGCTCTACTGATGCAAAGGCTCCGTGGACAGCGATCTGTTCACGGCAGCTACTGTGCTTCAAGACGGCAGCAATCGACTCTTCATCATTATCGGTAGGGGGATTTCTGGCCACATATTCAGGCGTATAGGCCTGAAACGGTATTAGTGAGACTCTAGCACCCCTAGTTTTGATCAAATAGTCTATGACATTTGCCATTTCTTGATAAAAACGGGTCTCAGCCGCTTGATCGAGTTCCGTCAAACGCCCTTGGAGAGAGCGGACAGAAATTCCCACATGGGGAGTCGCTGGCGTAGAAACTGAAGAAATGGACCGCCCTGGCATTAACTGAAGTGCCAAATCGCCCATGACATGAATTTTATTCGTAACTCCCATCTGCTGTAGCTGACGCTGGGACTGCCGATCGCGAACAACAATGAGATCGACACGGTTTAAGGTTTCAACAATGACCGCTTTGGTATGAGGTTTCCAAACGTCTCCGACGCTGATACCCAAAACAATCGTACGACACCCCAGAGCCATGGCGCGCTGGAGAGGCTGTAGCCAATTTAGGGCAACATCTCGCTTAGGGGAATCTCGTAGTAAATCCCCCCCTCCTAAAATAAAATATTGATGCTGCCACAGCGCCAGGGTGTGGATAACCCATTTAGTCCACTGTTCACGACGACGACGAGAAAACCGGCTGCGTAGTACCGCAACCCCATGACGCTTTACCGTATCCTCTGGATCGTTTGAATAAACCGTTATTCGATCGAGATACTGTTTACCTAAACAGCGCTTAAACAAACAAAGCATACCGGCCAACATTGCCTCATCACCTAGATTGTGGTGACCGTAAAACCCGCAAATTAACAGCCGGTTGCGTTTTCGAAAGACCATAGAGATAAAAGGATAGGTCGGGCCAGATAGCCCCCATAGCTCCGTATCTAGAATAAAGAGTAAAGCCCCTAGTATGCCTTACTCACACTAGGGGCTTTATCAAACATACACAGACTGAACCTATCTGCTATGGCAGCTGGATTTCAAAACGGAAGGCTCCAACTTCACCCGTCTCAACGTTGAGACCAGAGGCAGGACCACCTACCACGACTCCGCCACCTGCGCCGACACCCAGTCCACCTGCTGGTACACCGGATGGAAATGTTCCAGGTGCAGAGATACACGATGGCTCTAACGGTGAGAGAGGTGCTCTCGGTGAGAACGGACCAATGTTAGAGAAGTTCAACGTCGTTCCCGCTGTTGAAAGCGCCGTGGGGGGCGCGAGGGTGAGGCTATCCGGCTGCAGAACACTGGGTGGCTGCAGCTCATCACATACTTCTAGATTCTCGGCTGTACCAAGACCGGCGTTAAAGAAGTAAATTGTGTATTCGACCAAATCGCCAGACTGTAGTGCCTGGGAGACATCCGGTAGCCCCAGCGGCAAGGTGCTGCCCGAGAGCGCAGCTAGCGTGTTGTCATCGGAGCTGCCGCCTTGATCGTTAAATCCACCGATATTGGGAATAGCCACCTCTGTCCCATTGCGAGTTACGCGGGTGATCCGCTTCACAAGCCGCACATCTGGTGCAAATCTAACCCGCGTTGGTGTATTTTCGTTCCCGTCGTTGTCGGGATTATCGGGATCTGGCGGTGTCCCATTGTCTTCATTGGGTTCCCCATCACCGTCAGGGTCAACGTCCGTCCCACTATCAGAGAGATCGCTGGTTGGGTTACCGTTCGCATCGGTAGCTGTGGCGCTTACTTGGTTATCATAGGGACCGGGCAAAGCTGGGGTGAGACTGGGGCTGCTGATGTCAATATCCACCACCAGCTGGAATGTGCTGGTATCACCCACTGCCAGGGTGCCATTAGGAATACCCGCCGCATCAGCTAGCAGCGTTGTGTTGCTACCGGTAATGCCGTCAAAGCCAGGGTCGGCCGCTACCGTCGTCGCTCCACTGCTAAAGGTAAGGTCAACGACCTGGAATGTTCCTGCCCCATAAACGGGGTTCAAGTCTTCCTCTAGCTGCACCTGTTCTAGGGGAACAGTGCCAATGTTGGCCACCACAATGTCATAGGTAACCCGAGCCGTGTTGGCACCAAATGAGCCAGCTGGCTCAAGCACAGTAGATACAACCTGTTTGGCCACACCAATCACGGGTCTGGGAGGAAGGGCAACCGGAGTGGGATCGTTTTCACCGGGTCCTCCACCAGGAATGCCATCGCCTGGATCGGAATCGGTCTCAGTCCCATCGTCTGAGACATCGTTGACGGTGGCGTTATTGGGGGATGTGCCCACCGCCTCGATTTGGTTCAAAAAGGTATCAGGAGTGTTGACCAAATCACTCTCGACTTCCACCGTGAATTGGAACGTAGAATTTTCACCAATCTGAAGGGTTTGCCCCGGTGCCAGAATGCTGGTGTCTCCTGGAGTGCCGTTGGGTTCATCAGCGTCAAAGTTGTCGTTGGGCGCCAAAGCTACTTCGTTGGCCAAACCTCGAGCTGTAAACACAGGTCCACCGATAATCGAAAATGCACCTTCACCGTAGGTATCATCCAAGTCTTCAGTGAGCTGAACGTTATTCAACAACACGTTACCCAGGTTCTCCACGGTGGTTTCGTACACCACCTCAAAGTCACCGTCGGCCTGAGTGATCGCCGAGACAACTCGCTTGGATACACCAATGGCTGGAGATTCTACAGGCGGTAGCTGTACCGGAGTGGGGTCGTTTTCACCCGGTCCACCGCCAGGAATGCCGTCGTTGGGGTCAGAATCTGTTTCAGTACCGTCATCTGACGCATCATCAACCGTTATGTTGTTGGGAGATGTACCCACCGCCTCAATCTGGTTGGTAAAGGTTCCTGGTGTTACTACCAGATCGCTCTCGACTTCCACCGTGAAGCGGTAGGTAGAGTTCTGTCCTACCTGAAGGGTTTGAGTGGGTGCCAGAATATTGACATCTCCTGGGGTGCCGTTGGGGGCATCGGCATCAAAGTTTCCATTGACGTCTAGCTCAATTTCATTGGCTAGACCGCGAGCGGTAAATGTGGGTGCCCCAATCACTGAAAACGCCCCTTCGCCGTAGGTATCATCCAGATCTTCAGTGAGTTGAACGTTATTCAAGACCACGTCACCCAGGTTCTCCACGGTGGTTTCGTACACCACCTCAAAGTCGCCGTCAGCCTGAGTAGTGGCAGAAACAACTCGCTTGGATACACCAATAGCTGGGGTGCCGACCGGCGGCAGCTGCACAGGCGTCGGGTCATTTTCAGTGGGTCCACCGCCTGGATTGCCATCGTTAGGGTCGGAATCTGTTTCTAGACCATCATCTGAGGCATCGTTTACCGTGGTGTTGTTGGGAGATGTCCCTGCCGCGTCAATTTGGTTATTAAAGGTTCCTGGCGTTACTACCAGATCGCTTTCCACTTCTACCGTAAATCGGAAGGTGGAGTTTTGTCCTACCTGCAGGGTCTGAGCGGCTGCCAAAATACCCGTATCCCCAGGGGTGCCGTTGGGCGCATCCGCATCAAATCCAGGGTTAGGCGCGAGTTGAACCTCATTGGCTAAGCCCCGAGCGCTAAAGACAGGAGCACTGATAATCGAGAAGGCGCCTTCACCGTAGGTATCATCCAGGTCTTCGGTGAGCTGAACATTGTTCAACACCACATTTCCCAGGTTCTCCACGGTGGTTTCGTACACCACCTCAAAGTCACCGTCAGCCTGGGTTGCGGTTGAAACAACTCGCTTTGAAACACCGATGGCCGGTGCTTCTGCCGGGGTAGGAATCGTCACTGGGGTGGGATCTCCTTCTCCAGGTCCTCCAGGATTACCGTCCGCATCAGGGTCAGGATCGACGCCATCGTCGGAGAGATCATTGACCGGATTACCACTGGTTGCCCCGACACCCGATGCGGTTACCTGGTTGTTGTAGCCATCGCCGCCATCGGCTGGAAAATCAGCCTGGTTAGAATCCACCTGAACCGTGATGGGAATTGTCGCACTGGCCCCCACAGGCAGGGTTGATGCTGCCGCCGTCAGTAGATTGGCATCAACGGCTCCAGTGGCCGACACGTTGTAGTTGGGGTTGGGGGTAAGGCTGGCTCCACCAGCAGGTACAATGGCACCCACCGTGGATGAAATAATATTGCCAGGGCCAAAGGTGGGGGCAGCTGTAATAGGGTCCGTAAAGCTCTCAAGCAGCTGCACACCGTTGAGGGCCTCATTACCGAGGTTTTCAACAACAACCGAGTAGGTAATATCAAAAATGCCACTGCCTGGAGCCGTTTCGGTAGGACCGGCAGAAACGGTTTTGGCAACACCGATAACGGGAGTGGTGGCAACCGCCGGGGCCGTAAATGAGATATCGCCGATGGCAATGGCGTGAGGGTCAAAGTCTTCGGTACCTGGGCCATTGCCTAACTGAACCGTAATGGTGTCGGCCGGAGCCGGTATGTTGACAATCACATTGCCTTCTTCAAAATTACCGGCGGTGGTCGCGTTGGTAAGGCCCGGTATTCTTGGCGAGTTGGCGTTGGCCGTAATGTTATCGATCGCGTTCGGCGGTCCCACCGTCGTGTTGACGCCGGTAATGGTGACCGATGTGGGACCGGCCACCTCCTGGTTGAATATCCCTGCGGGCGGTGCTTCACCACCGGCTGTAATCCCCCCTACTGCCGCCCCCCCTGAAGACGCAGATACTACCACCTGGTCCTGCCAAGACACAGTTGTCCCGTTCTCTAAGAGAACGTCTACGTCAAAGAGGGGAAAAGACGTCAGCGTGACATCTACAGGAGTGGTCGTCCCAGTTTGGAAAAACTGGATAGTTACTGTTGCCTGGGCTCCCTGCTGACCTGTGATGCCTAGAAAGAGAGTTTCATCCGGCTGCGATGGGCTGACAAAGTCAGAGTCTCCTAGAACAAGGTTGGGGTTGCCGTTGGTCGTATCAGCGCCAACTACGCTGATTTGGACATCTACACCGCTGCCGTTCACGTTGGTGTAGGTATTGACAGTTGAGCCAGCCGGGAAGTCGATTTCATCTCCGGCAGCGCCTGTTCCCCAGTCAAAGACTGCAGCAACCTGGGCATGGGCAGTAGGCGCAACAGCCAACAGACTTGCTATGGGCAGACTCCAGGCAATGGCATGACGGATACGACTGCTCCATGCTGGCATCAAGCCAGCATGGGAAAGACCTTGGCTGCGCTTTTTTGAGGAATTGTTATGACAAAATTTCACGGTTGAGTTCTCTACTAATACTGACGGTACTAACAGGTTGACAAGTCACAGCAGGTCTTATTCAGGCTGTAAATCTGTTTCCAAGTTTTCGTAAATGATGTCGAGACCGCGAGTATCGGTAAAGATAAACTCAGTGCGTCGATCGCGGGCGTATTCAATGCGTCCACTGCCGCTAGATACCCGCTGGGTCTCACCAAAGGAGCGAATACGCATGCGTTCTGGGGCAATCCCTTGCTGCAGCAGGTAGTTTCTTGCGGCTAGGGCACGTCGTTCACCCAGGGCCTGGTTATAGGCATTGCTGGCTCGCGGGTCAGTGTGTCCCTGAAGCTCAACGGTAATAAAGGGATACTCCTGTAAAACAGCCACAATCTCATCCATAATGGCGGCGGATTTGGTGCTGATGTTTGAGCGGTCAAGGGCAAAGTGAATATTGCGAGGAATCCGCAGCACTAGAGGCTCCGGAGGCAGCTCAGGTTCGGGCTCGGGCGGCGGATCTTGGGCAATCTCACAGCTGGGCATAGCCGGTGTGGTGGGTCCGTCTCCTAGGGTGCCGATGGCGGCAATGGCTGAGGGTTCAGAGGTGCCATAGGTGTCATCGGTTGCGATCGCACTCACCAAAGTCCCCTCCGGCGCGTCTATCTCGGTACTAAAGCTACCGGTTTCATCGGCGGTTACCGTCGTTACATACTGACTGAGGGCACCGTAATAGTCCTTGCGGTCAACAACGGTATAGATATCAACTGTCGTACCTGGGTCGGCCACACCGTTGAGGGTAGCCAGACCACCGCTGGTTGGAAATTCATAGCTGACAAATTCCGGTGCATTGATGGCACTGTTGGCCGTATCGCGTCGCCGCATAGCAGAATTACGCGGCGGGTTGGGACCGTCGGTACGCTGAAAGTCTTGAATACCGGTGTCGTAGTTGTAGCCCAGGTCAACGCTCAGACCGTCTAGCGCGGCAAACTGATTGTCGCGAATGGTGTTGCCGGTACTGTGGGGATAGGCTGCGATCGCAACTCCCGGACCCGGCTGGTGCTGAATGATGTTTTCTGTAACCTCATGACCGCTACCCATCAGATAGATAGCCGCTCGCCTCAGCCGTCGCCCGTTAAACCGAATATCGTTTTGATAGATCCGAGCCGACCCTTCCGGCTTAAACATAAAGACGCCGCTGCCGTCGGTGCCGCACATCAGGTTGCCATAGATTTCAGTCCCGTCGATGTTGCCATCCAGGCGAATCCCATCAGGAATGCCAGCCAATCCATTGGCTCTCATCGTGTTTTCGGTCACATCCATCCCCATGGCCTGAGCCCCGGTGATGATACCGCTGCCTTCATGAAACTCAATCCGGTTGCGCCGAATAACGGTATCTAGACCGTTAAAGACAAACACACCCAGGGCAGACATCTGCTCCTCAGGGGGCATTTGCCCCGATGGTGATAGACCCAGCCAGCTATCTTCAACCACGACGCCAACCGGGGCATCGGAATCTTCGTCAGGGCGCAGCGTCTGCCAGTCAGGAGTATCGGGTAAACCCGCATCTACAGGCGGTGGTAAATGAGTGATAAAAATATCAGCAGGTGGAGTGGTCTGAGTCGAGCGATGTCTGGCTGAAAATCCATAGATACTCAGTCCCCGCACGGTCACCTCATCAGCGGTAATCGTTAGACCTCTAGGAACTTCCGCTCCAGACGCTGACGTCAGCGTCACTACCGGTGTGGGGACAGGCGTCACCATGGTGTCCGTGGTAGAAAGCGGCCCATACCCAGGCTGGCTGGCCCCGTCTATGAGGGTGCCTGCCGCCATGATCGGCGGTAGCGGCTCATTTAAGGCAATCACACTGTCATTGGCCAAACTAAAATTGATGACCGGGCTAGCCGCTGGGGTCACCCGAGCCTGCTCGCTGGGGCTCAGCTCAGCGACGGGTAAAGTGCCATTGACAACAGCGATGGCCTCTCGCAAGGTCAGAGCGTCATCGGGACGAATATCACCATCAATCGCCGAATTGACGATCACAGCGTAGGGGGTTGCGTCCTGGGCTTTGGCCGCTAACGTCTGTAGCGTTAGTGTCATCGCCAGGGCAGCTGTCCCGATAAATTTAGACACATACATTGATTTCATTACTCTTCACCCCCGTCAGTTGTCTGTGGGACATCGCCATTAATCTGTGAAACAGGAACGTTGCTAACGGGTTCTGGCGGTGGCGAGCCATCGGCTTCAACCAGAGACTCATCTTGCTGTTCGGGCGCTACTTGCTGTAGACCAAACTGGTCCCAAAGCTCGTTAACCTTAAAGGTGACACCAATATAAGGACCGTCGTCAGATCGGTAACCGCTGCCGCCTAGGGAACGGTCGTTGACGCTACCAAAGCTGTAACCTACACCCAGCCGCAGCTCAGGCGTTAGATAGTAGCCAGCTTCTAAGGCAAACCCGACTTCGTCATAGTTGGTTTCAGGCTGGGTAATATAACGAACTTCACCCGTGACATCCCAGCGGTAGGCAAAGCGGTGGGTGGCCCGCAGCTGCCCTAAATGAATCGCATTGGTCGACGATACGCCCAACGAATCCAGGTCAGCATTAGTGGCCCGCAGGGCGTATTTACCGTAAAACTCCCAGCGCCAGCTGGGGGCGTAAATACCTTCCATGGCCAGGGTGTGCTCCTGAATCGAGTCTGACCCAGCGCCCACCAACAAAGCGTTAGGCGTACTCGATGGGTTGATGGCGTATTCATAGCTCAGCAGGCCATTAAACTTGTCGCTATGCGGGTTGCGATAAGCCAGGCCCAAACGCGCACTGGTAGAGCTGTTGAGCCGGTTGGTAACGGTGTCGTTGGTAAAGTTGGCAAAGTTGGCATGCTCTACTCGCAGCAGCGTGGTGAGAGCCGACGACAGCTTACCCGCTGCCGATGCCGTAATCACCGTATTGTCGCCGTCGTCAGAGTCACGATGCTCAAATCGAGCGCTGGCTTGAAAGGCTGAATTATCGGTATATTCCAGACCGAGGGTATAGGTACTGCCGCTAACCAGCCCAAGGGAGGCTGCAGACTGACCCACTGCATAGGGCTGAGCAAACCGAGTCCCACCCGTAATAGATGAGAGGCTATCACCAAAAATTCGCTGGTAGCCTAAATCAACGTGCAAACCAGGACTGAGGTTGATGCGGTGGTTAAGACCCAGCGCCCCTTGCCCCGTCATACCGTTGTTGGCTCCGAGCACTGAGTAGCGTCCGGTGAGCTGAGTATTATCGGTGAGGTCGTAGTTAACCAGGGCGTCTACCGTGGTGAGGGCATCAGGGGTGATGTCATCGTCATGGAAGAACCGCTGGGCAAATCGCAGGGTGATTTCTGGCAAGATATCCCAGTCTACTCCCACAACGGTTTGTCCCGGATATGCCTCATCTTCGTCGGCTAGGGCAATATCGGTCTGGGCTCGCAGGGTGACTTTTTCTGCCAAGGGCCAGGTCAGCCCCGCTGATAGCTGACTAGATTCAACATCAGCGCCAGTAACGCGGTCGTTGCGATCGCGATATACCCAGTCTAGATTTCCGGTCAGAGCCCCAAACTGCTGCTGCACACCGGCTCGAACCGTTGTGATCGAATTGTTGACCGTGGCCCCGTCGGCGCGTACCAATCCCGGATTAATAATCTGGTCTAGGGTAGTGGGAATCAGGTCCTCGTTGCCATCGTTTTCCTCACGGTCAAATTGAAACTGCAGCTGTGTGTTTCGCCCCAGGTTGTAGCCTAGCTGTCCACCCCAGCGAGTCTGCCCGGCTCTAAAGCTAGTGGTAGCCGTGTTGCGAAACCCGGTTTCTGCATCCCTAAAGTAGGCCGAGCCCGCTAAGTCAGGCGTAATTTGTCCTCTGGCCTCAACCCGGATAGCCGTGCCTTCTTCGTCCACGGTGGGATTATCCAGAGAAGACCGCGCGATTTCAGCCACTAGCTCACCGCTGTCTCCCAGCTGCAGTAGGGCATCTACCCCGATTAGGCTAAAGTCTTGAGCGCCCTGGTCTTCAAAAATGGCTGACGCGCCAACCCAGCTCGGAGCATCCAAACTGGTATCAAAGTTGTACTGCAGCCGTCCACCAAACAAATCGCCGTCGTCATCATCACCATCGATCTGATAGGTGGCAACAATCCGACGCACCAGAGCTGGACCAAAGGGGTTAGCATCCACAGATGATACCGGACTATTAAACAAAATAGCCCCGCGATCGTAGTCAATGGTGTAGTCTACGCCCCGCACCAGTCTTACTCGCTCAATCACCGTTCCCGGTCGATTCAGTTCTTCAATCTCAAAGAACAGATCTTCACTACCGGCCAAAATCAAACGACGAGACAGAAAGTAGTAGCCGCTGGTGCCGTCGGGCACGATGGTATCTCGCTGCAGCGCCCGCAGATTATTGGCATACAGGGCCGTTAGCTGCAGACCGTTAGCAAACGTATAGTTACCCTTAAAGCCGTGCAGCTGACGGTTTAATGCCGAAAACTCCTGGGAAAATCGAGCAAATTCTGCCGTATCGTAGTCGCCCCACATAAAGAAGTTGGGCTCATAGCCGACAATCTGAGAATCTTGCTGAAAGCGAACATAGAAACTATCAATTGACGGTGTCAGAAAGTCGGTAGTTGAACTGTCGCCATAGGTAGGATAGGTCTGCTCACAGCTTTGAACATCCCGATACAAACGGTTGTCATTACACCGTTCGTTCAGGGCGCGATCGCTATTAAAAGCAGCCGTTAGCAACCAGTCACCAATGGTGCCCGTAGCAAAAATTGCTGCATCCAAGTCACCTTCGTAGTCACCGATATCCCCCGGATCGAGAAAGTCCGCGTAGCGACCCCAGAAATCGGTGGCTCCTGGTCCAAACCGAAAGTCAACCACACCCGCCACCAGCGATGGACGATAGGGGGTGGTGAAATTTAACTGAGTATAGCCATCCAGTTCAGCCGCAGGCTGTTGGGCAGTCTCTTCGTCATCCACCAAACCCAGGGCTTCTCGGGACTGAGCGCTGGCCCGCACCGTTACTGTCTGGGCGTCCAGCGATGAGCGCAGCTCAACCTCAAACTCTCCTCGACGGGCCAATACTTGAAAACCGCCGCGGTCAATGTCGTAGTCAGCGCCAATAAATGTACCTGCTGAAGCGGTTAGCGTTACGACCACATCTTCACCGACGGGCCGATCGGACGCATCTAAAATAGAGCCCCTTAACGTTAGCGTAGACCGACCGTCAGCAGGTAAAAACGATTCACCCACTGGAAAAATCTCTAGGGTGAGGTCATCTCCTAGTTCGTCCTTGATCAGCGGGGGTAGGGTGCTGGGTACCTGACGAATAATAGTCTCGTCGATATATCCTTCGGCCTCCCCCGGATCTTCCTCAACCGGCAGCGTATTGGCATCTAGCAGATCGCTGGGGAGATCGTCACTGGCCTGAGCTAGCGTCTCTGTCGCTGATACTTCAGATGTGGCCGGTAACAAGAGGCGATCGCTTAGCAGGTCAGGTTGTTGCTGGGCTGCCTGGGCTGACTGCAGTAGCGCCACTGCACCAGTTAATGTAGTCAGCAATCCGAAACAAATTGAATTAGATAACAGACGCATCATCATTAGTTCTGGCCCTCCCCGTAGGTCGGTGTTACTGCAAAATTCATCCGCGCCAGACCACCGGGCTCTAAGCGCACCAATCTAGACTGGCTGTTGTTTTCTAGGCGGTAGAGGTTGGGAGCCAAGGTATAGCCTGGCAAACTGCTGAGATCGAGCACACCAACGCGATTGCCCGAGACCACATTGGCCATGGAGAAGAGACCATCCGGGTCAGCAATGATGCGATTTCCATCATCTAGATAGATCACCGCGTTAGGCACACCAGCCTCGCCAGTTTGCTGTTCCCCGTCAAAGTTTTTATCGACAAAAACGCGACCAATGATAGTGCCACAGTCAGACAAGATACCGGGGCGAATCGTTAGTCGAAACTCAGCCTGGACCGTAGGGAAGCCAGGAGCTGAAGCTGAGGCCACGTTGATACCGGAGCCGCGTACGGAATCAGGGGTTAGGGTAACGGCGTAGAGAATTTGAACGCTGCTGTTGGCGGCTAGGGAATCAAATCCAAAATTGAGCTGTCGTCCTGAAGGGGTAAAGGAGGTCAGTGTAGGAGGCGTCGGGGATGTGTTGACCGAGTCGTCAATATATTCCAGTCCCCGTGGCAAATTATCTACAACGGTTAAAGGGGTGGCGGGAACGTTACTCAAGTTCTCCACAAGCAGCCGATAAATTACCACGTCACCGGGCTCGGCTGCTGACTTATCGGCTGTTTTTGTCAGCCGCAGTAGCTGGTCCTCAACGGGAGGAACTCCGATTGTTGTGGTGTTACCCGGAGCAACGACCCGTGGTCGATTAGGACTGCTTGGATCGTCAAACGCACCAGAGACAGTATTTTCAACTTGAACTTGAGCACCCACTGACATGACAGGGGTCTGGATATAGATCAACAAGGTGCTCATGAGAACACCCACTAAGAAAAAACTTACAGATCTAAGTAGGTGCCGTACGGCACCTCTAGGACGATTCTTCAAAACTCTCATGACCCCTCACAGGCACCAACAACAAGGCAAATAGCTATTAACATTCAGCTTTATTTACACGCAACTCGAAGCAACTATATTTTTGATTCCACGCCACCCTTGAGCACTGACAACCCATAGCCAAGTTGAAAAATACTCAATCAATACTCCAACTAACGTTTGCTAAAGACTTAAGGAAAACCACTTACCACCGATGTTTAACACCCTAATGAATCAAGGAAAGTTACCGTACTTACACGGTTATTCCTATCTCTGGTCAAGGATTATTACACTCTGGTTTGGGAGAGTGCAATACCTAACAGCCCTCAACAAATCTTGAGGGTGGATACGGAAGTAGCCCAAATCAGGAAATTTTTATGGAAAATAGGAAAAGATCTCTAAGTTTTGGTGATTTCACCTAGTAAATACATAGGGATCGCCAATTCCATGTCCTGATTTAAGAGAGATCTGCCCCACTTTTGAAGATCGCTTAAATGAACGTGAAGAATTATTGAAGTTCATTTGCTGCAACATTAATCATCAGTTTGTAACAGCCTATAAACGCTAGCTCTGTTGCCTTGAGGATCTGGCTTTGGAGAAGATCCGGATAGGGAAAACAGACTAAAATGTTCTAAGTCATGAACTTTTGTCGTGCTGATACATTTGTGACCTGTTTAGAGCCACTACTGAGATGTCTGGATGCAATTATTAAACGCGACAAAGTGTCAGCCGATACCGGCCGTGAAGCTATCTGATTTTCTAACTGATTTACAACAGGCCTCAGCCTAGGGCCGCTTTTAGCTGTTGGCAGAAGGCTTCGACTTCGGCAACACCGCTGGTCGAAGTCGCACTATCTGGAGCCAGTCTCTTGACAAAGGCGCTGCCAACAATGACACCATCGGCCCCCCAGTTTTTTAGCTGGGCGGCCTGTTCGGGAGAGGAGACACCAAAACCAACACCAATGGGTTTATCGGTAACGGTGCGTAATTCTTGGAGCAGTGCTTGGACGCGATCGCTAATTTGACTGCGCATACCGGTAACGCCAGTAACGCTCACTAGATATATAAATCCTTGACACTGCTGTGCGATCTCAACAATGCGCTCGTTTGGAGTCGTCGGTGCCACCAGCAGCGTCACCTCAATGCCAACTTCTTTAGCAGGCGCCAGCAGTACCTCCATCTCCTCTAGCGGCAGATCTGGCACCACCAGACCGCGAGCACCCGCCTGATAAATATCCTTTAGAAATTTCTTAATGCCTCGATTGAGGATGGGATTGTAGTAGGTAAACAGCACAATAGGAGCTGATAGCTCCGGCGAAACCTCAGCAACGACCTCTAAAACGGCCTCCAAGGTGACCCCATGTTCCAAGGCTCGCGTAGCCGCAGCCTGGATTACAGGACCGTCCGCCAGTGGATCAGAGTAGGGCACCCCCAGTTCAATCAAATCTGCCCCAGCTCGATCTAATGCCCTAAGCGCTGCCGCTGTCGTCTCCAAGTCAGGGTCCCCTGCCGTGATAAATGGAATCAGCGCACAGCCGTTCTGGTCACGCAGGGTCTGAAATTGAGCTGCAACCGATTTACCCATAGTCTGTTTTGACATGTAATTTACTCTGTACGCCACGGGGCTGGACTGTGGACGGCTTTAGAGATGCCCCCCGGTTAGGCCCTAGACCTTTTTCTCAGCATCTAGTTCAGCCTGCAGCTGAGCCAGCTCTTCTTCAGACATTTCATCGAGCCGTTTTTGTAGAACGGCATCCTCATAGTCTTTTAGCTGCTGGTTGTAGGTCATTTTCTGAGAAAACACTCGGGTTAAATACGTGAGTACCCAACCCAGCAGACCTCCCACAAAAATAACCTGACTCCAAATGCCGGCCGAAATCCCATCTAAACCCGCCAGGGATAGGGCTAGATACAGACCTCCTCCCGTCAAAAAGACCCCAAGTCCGATACCCAATACATCGATTCGGCGCATGGTTAAATCTCGCGACGCTGAGGTCTAAAGTTGAGAAAGGGCGATAGCAACAGCATGCCAGGGAAAAATACAAATACTAAAGAATAGAACAGCAGACGCTCTATGGACGATGCTACGTTCCAACGCTGCTTTAGATAGAAAAATAGCGCTCCAGGAATGACCAGCAAATAGAGTCCGGCTAAACCGGCATAGACCGCCAGCGTAATCAAAAGTGAGATATCGAGGTTATCCATAGTCGGCAGACATTTCACACATATCGTTAGTCATCATAACGTTCAGGGGGTTGCATAGAATACCAGTTGGTGTTGGAATTAAACAGGTGATTTTTGATCGATAGGTTTACTAACCTCAAAAGGTTGTCAAAATCTGACATCATTCACTAACTAAGGGGGCGTGGCGGAATGGTAGACGCTGCGGACTTAGAAAACTGAGCCTTAGTGGAGAAATCTGCTAAGTGGAAGCTCTCAAACTCAGGGAAACCTAAGT
>ERZ1740072.38-NODE-38-length-82382-cov-6.940445_pt1 | contig 82382 bp, 79 predicted proteins | sample MGYA00581733_ERZ1740072 | MGnify/ENA primary metagenome ERZ1740072 (study PRJEB43018, sample SAMN04849741) | marine metagenome | isolation source: floating plastic debris | place: Pacific Ocean | collected 2008-08-30 | study: EMG produced TPA metagenomics assembly...
TCGTGTCGTGAGATGTTGGGTTAAGTCCCGCAACGAGCGCAACCCTTGTTTTTAATTATTTCTTAAAAAGACCGCTAGTTATAAGCTGGAGGAAGGTAAGGATGACGTCAAGTCAGCATGCCCCTTACACTCTGGGCTACTCACGTGCTACAATGGAAGAGACAAAGAGCCTTTTGCTACCTCGCGAGAGCAAGCTTAATCTCAAAAACTCTTTCTTAGTTCGGATTGCAGGCTGCAACTCGCCTGTATGAAGCTGGAATCGCTAGTAATCGCAAATCAGCTATGTTGCGGTGAATACGTTCCCGGGTCTTGTACACACCGCCCGTCACACCATGGAAGTAGGATTTACCCGAAATCATTGTTTCAACCGTTTGGAGAGAGGTGCTTAAGGTAAGTTTTGTAACTGTGGTGAAGTCGTAACAAGGTAATCCTACTGGAAGGTGGGGTTGGATCACCTCCTTTAAAAGTAAATAAAAAAAAAGGTCAATCGGGAATGTAGTATTTTTTTAATAGTATTTATTTCTTATTTTTAATAAGATAAATACTTTCCCTGCTGGGATAGCTCAGTTGGTAGAGCAGAAGACTGAAAATCTTCGTGTCGTCAGTTCAAGTCTGGCTCCCGGCATTGTTGTTTTTATAATAATTACACAAAATATTTTACATAGTATATAAAACTGTGTGTTGAAATTTATATATATATTTTTTATGCCAACAATTCAGCAATTAACAAAACAAAAGAGAAAAACGCTTGAAGTTGTTAAAAAATCACCTGCATTAGTGCGGTGTCCTCAACGACGTTGTGTTTGTACACGTGTATATACTACTTCACCAAAAAAACCAAACTCAGCCTTAAGAAAAGTTGCCCGTGTTCGGTTAACTTCAGGCTTTGAAGTTTCTGCATATATCCCTGGTATTGGTCACAACTTACAGGAACATTCGGTTGTTTTAATCCGTGGTGGCCGTGTAAAAGATTTACCAGGAGTTCGTTATCATATTGTTCGAGGTGCATTAGACACAACAGCGGTTAAAGGTCGTTTATCAAGCCGTTCAAAGTATGGAGCGAAGAAACCATAAACACTATTTTTAATTTATATGCCACGTAGAAATGTCCCAAAAAAGCGAGAAATTCTTCCTGATTCAGTTTACAATAGTTTTCTTGCAAGTTTATTTATTAACCGAATTTTAAAAAAAGGAAAAAAATCATTAGCTCGTAAAATTTTTTATGAAGCAATGAAAGAAATTAAAGAAAAAACAAATAGCAACCCATTGAAAGTTTTTGAAAAAGCTGTTGCTGAGGTTACACCTAAAGTTGAAGTTAAATCTCGTCGTTTAGGTGGATCTGTTTATCAAGTTCCAACTGAAGTTGACCAAAGTCGTGGAACTGCCCTAGCCTTAAAGTGGATTTTGGAAGCTGCAAAAAGCCGACGCGGGACACCGATTATTCAAAATTTAGTCTCAGAAATTTTAAGTGCTTCTAATGGAACTGGAACAGCGGTAAAAAAGAAAGATGAAATGCACCGTATGGCTGAAACAAATAAAACTTTTTCACATTATCGTTTTTAATTTGTTTTCGTTGAACAAAAATCAAAATGGACGTTTAAATATTTAAACAATTATAATTTATGGCACGTGAAAAATTTGAAAGAAATAAACCGCATGTAAATATTGGAACAATTGGTCACGTTGACCATGGAAAAACAACTCTAACAGCTGCTATCACTATGACACTTGCAGCTTCAGGTAATGCAAGTGCAAAAAAATATGACGAAATTGATGGAGCTCCAGAAGAGCGTGCACGTGGAATCACAATTAACACTGCACATGTTGAATACGAGACTGACAATCGTCACTATGCACACGTAGATTGCCCAGGTCACGCTGATTATGTAAAAAACATGATTACAGGAGCAGCACAAATGGATGGTGCTATTCTTGTAGTATCTGGCGCTGATGGGCCAATGCCACAAACAAAGGAGCATTTACTATTAGCTAAGCAAGTTGGGGTTCCGCATATTGTTGTTTTTCTTAACAAAGAAGATCAAGTTGATGATGCAGAGCTTCTAGAATTAGTTGAATTAGAAATTCGTGAAACGTTAGAGACATACGAATTCCCTGGAGATGAAATCCCTATTGTCCCAGGATCAGCGCTTTTAGCATTAAACGCATTAACAGAAAATTCAAGTATCCAACGTGGTGATAATGAGTGGGTTGATAAGATTTATACTCTAATGGACAATGTAGATGAGTACATTCCGACACCAGAACGTGATACGGAAAAAGATTTCTTAATGGCTGTTGAAGATGTATTCTCAATTACTGGTCGTGGAACTGTAGCAACAGGTCGTGTTGAGCGTGGTGTGTTACGTGTTGGGGAAACTGTTCAATTAGTAGGATTACGTGAAACACGTGAAACAACTGTTACTGGAATTGAAATGTTCCAGAAAACGTTAGAAGAAGCTTTTGCTGGAGATAACGTTGGGGTTCTTCTTCGTGGAGTTCAAAAAGAAGATATTGAGCGTGGAATGGTTTTAGCTAAGAAAGATACTATTACACCTCACACTAACTTTGAATCACAAGTTTATATTTTAAACAAAGATGAAGGTGGTCGTCATACTCCATTCTTCCCTGGTTACCGCCCGCAATTCTATGTTCGTACAACAGACGTAACAGGAAATATTTCATCATTTAAAGCTGATGATGGAAGCGAGGCACAAATGGTTATGCCTGGTGACCGTGTTAAAATGATTGTTGAATTAATTCAACCAATTGCCATTGAGAATGGAATGCGTTTTGCTATCCGAGAAGGTGGAAAAACAGTTGGAGCTGGAGTTGTATCTAAGATTCTTGCTTAATCAATTTATAAGGTTAGTTTTGTATTAAACTACAAAACTAACCTTTAATTAATTAAAAAAAATTATGAAATTACCAATGTATGTCAATTATTTTGAAGATAAACTTTTAAAAGATTCTTCAAAAAATTTCTCTCTTTCTGTTGGTGATGTTGTACGTGTTGGTTCAAAAATTGTTGAAGGAAACAAAACTCGTGTTCAAATTTTTGAAGGAACTATCCTTTCTTTACATAAAGCGGGAATCAATACAACATTTACTGTTAGAAAGGTAATTCAAGGGTTTGGTGTTGAAAAGGTTTTCCTTTTCCATTCACCTAAAGTTGTAAGTGTCGAAAAAGTTCGAAGCCATAAAGTTCGTCGATCAAAATTATATTATTTACGTAATTTAAAAGGAAAAGCGGCGCGACTAAAACAATCGTTTTAAGCCCGCTTTTTTCCCATTCCGTATTAATGATTCTTAGTTAAATTAAAATGAATAAAAATAAATTATCATTTTCGAACTCAGAAAATTTTGAACCAATTCAAACTGAGCTTCTTTGGCGTGATCTTTTAACTGGATCAAAAACATTTTTAAATAGCTTATTTTCTTTTTTAACTTTTTTTGGAGGGCTAAATTTTATTGTTGTAGGAGTAAAAAGTTTTGTAATTGATAATTCAATAAACGTTCCAAAATTTTTAAACTTAGGCAGCAGTGCATTAGACATTAGTTTTTTTCCACAAGGGTTAAGCATGCTCTTTTATGGACTTGTAGGAGTTTTATTTAGCTTATATCTAGGTCTATTATTAATTCTTGATGTAGGCAGTGGGTATAATGAATTTAATAAAGAAACCCAAACTATTACTTTATTTCGAAAAGGGTTTCCCGGAAAATATAGACGTATTTTTATTAGTCTTTCATTTTCAGAGGTTCAATCATTACAACTAAAAATTTTTCAAGGATTAAATAACCAAAAAGCCACTTTATTTCTAAAAATCAAAGGAAAAAAAGATTTAGTATTAAATGAACAAAGTCGATATGTTCCTTTAAATGAATTAGAAAGAATTTCGGCCAGATTGGCTGATTTTTTACAAGTTCCATTAGAAATTACAAACCAATTATAAAATTGTAGAGAATATGGATAATATTACGTTTGATTATAAACAAGTCTTGGTTTTAAATAACTTTATGACTGACCAAGGGAAAATCTTATCTCGCCGCGTTAATAAATTAACTGCCAAGCAACAGCGTGACCTTAATCGAGCAATTAAACAAGCACGTGTTTTAGCTATTGTTCCATTCTTAAATCAAAATATCGATTAAATTTTTTTTGTCTTTTTTGATTTTTTGTATTTGATCGGAAACTGATGGTTTTTTATAGTATCTATAAATACTATCTTTCAGCCTTTCAAGAATTAAAATTTTATTTTTTTTTACTAAATAACAAATAAAAAGACCATTAATCAATACTGTGTCTTTTTAGCTTTCAATTTTCTAAATTATGACTGGAATTGATTTTATTCATCGTTTGATCCTGACAACAAAGTCTTCATATTTGTTTGAAATGGATCAATATTCTTTTGAGGTAGACCCTAAAGCCACAAAACCTTTTATTAAAAAATTTTTTGAAGAAAAATATCAAGTAAAAGTGGAATCGGTTCATACACACACAAAAATAAAAAGAAAAAAGCAACTGCAAACAAACAAAACTATTAAAACAAAAACAAAAATTGCTATTTTAAAATTAAAACCTGGTTATACCCTAGATTTTCAGAATTAACAGCAATTTCTTTAGTTTTTAGCGATATAAAAATATGACTATTCGTTTTTATAAACCGTACACACCTAGTACAAGAACTCGTATTTCATTAGATTTTTCGCAGTTAGATCTAGCGAAAAATTACCCGGAAAAAACTCTACTTGAAAAACACCACCGTGCTAAAGGCCGTAATAACCGTGGTGTTATTACTATTCGTCACAGAGGTGGAGGACATAAACGTCGATATAGACATATTGATTTTCATAGACAAAAGAAAGAGGTCGTTGGAGTTGTAAAACAACTTGAGTATGATCCTAACCGAACAGCACATATTGCATTACTTCATTATTCAGATGGAGAAAAAAGATATATTCTGGCTCCTCGTGGTTTATCGAAAGAGGATCAAGTTATTTCAAGCTCGAATGCCAAAATTCAAATTGGAAATGCTTTACCCTTATCGGCAATTCCTCTAGGAACATTGGTTCATAATATTGAATCAATCCCATTAGCTGGAGGAAAATTTGTTCGTTCAGCAGGAACAGCAGCGCAGATTGTGGCAAAAGAAGGGAACTATGTTACTCTTCGTTTACCATCAGGAGAAGTTCGTTTATTTTTAAACACGTGTTGGGCAACCATTGGACAAGTAGGAAATACCGATGCAATGAATATTGTTTTAGGTAAAGCTGGCCGTAAACGTTGGTTTGGGAAACGTCCAACTGTTCGTGGTTCCGTGATGAACCCTGTAGACCATCCACATGGAGGAGGAGAAGGTCGTTCACCAATTGGTCGCGCAGCTCCAGTAACTCCTTGGGGTAAACCTGCATTAGGAATGAAAACAAGATCTCCAAAGAAATATAGTGACAAAGTCATTATTCAAAAACGAAAATAAAAATTTATAAGATTTTTATTTACTTAATTTTTTATTTTAACAAGTACAGATTCTTATATATATATATTTATGATTCGTTCTACAAAAAAAGGACCTTTTGTTGCTGACCATCTTTTACGAAAAATAAAGATGTTAAATACCAAAAATGAAAGAAAAGTGATCGTAACTTGGTCTAGATCATCGACAATTCTTCCAATTATGATTGGCCATACTATTGGAGTATACAATGGCCGCGAACATATCCCAGTTTTTATTACTGATCAAATGATTGGTCATAAATTAGGGGAATTTTCACCAACGCGTACATTTCGTGGACATCAGAAAAAAGATAAAAAAGCAAAACGAAGATAATTTGTATGAAAAACAAACCGACTTCAAATTCAGTGAATGTTTATACTGCTTCATCAGGTATATTACGTATTTCTCCTTCAAAGGTTCGCCGTGTTCTTGATCAATTAAAAGGACGACCTTATAACGAAGCAGTTTTATTATTAGCATTTATGCCTTATAAAGCGTGTGTTCCTCTACTAAAAGTGTTATCCTTAGCGGCAACGAACGCTTCAAACCAAGAAGGCTGGAAAAAATCGCAATTATATGTGCATACAGCATGGGTAAATAAGAAACCAACTATGAAGCGTTTCCAACCACGTGCACAAGGTCGTGGATTTCCAATTTTAAAACGAACTTGTGAAATTACTTTAGGTGTAAGCATTAAAGAGCAAGCATAAAAGTAATTTTTTAATTTCTTTATATTTTCAACTGATACAACTTGTATCATCTTTATATTGATATATTTTATTTTTTTATGGGACAGAAAGTACACCCTACCGGGTTTCGTTTACAACTAACACAAAATTATTTATCGGATTGGAGTGTTGGTGTGAAAAGAAAAGATTATTCAACATTTGTTAAGACTGATTTTCTTATTCGAAAAACTCTTTTTTCCGCAGTACCTCCTTCTGTTTTACAATCTGTAGTTATTCACCAACTTCAACCAAAAATTCAAGTATTTCTTCACACAACCCGACCAAGTTCCATTATTGGACAAAAAGGTGTTGGACTTGATTTTTTACGAAAAAAGGTAAAAAATACGTTAAACCGCGAAGGATTATTAAAAAAGAACCAACGAGAAACTTTTTTATCAAGTAAGCAAGAAAAATCTACAACTCGTGAATTATCAGTATTTCTTCATGAAATCCCTGATGCTGACACAAATGCAACTTTTATTGCTGAGACAATTGCTGCAAAATTAGAAAAACGAATTGCTTTTAAGCGAGCTATTCGCCAAGCAATTCAAAAAGCTCGTCGAGCAAATATTGACGGGATCAAAGTTCAGATTTCTGGGCGTTTAAATGGGGCAGAGATTGCCCGAAGCGAGTGGGTTCGAGAAGGACAAGTTCCACTTCAAACACTTAGAGCCCCAATTGATTATTGCCAATACAAAGCTCATACAATTTATGGAGTTTTAGGTATTAAGGTATGGGTTTATAAAAAAGCATCTGAATTTTCTTCAACCTCAATTGGGTAAGTGAACAAGCTATTCTTATATTATTTACTATTATGCTAAGTCCGAAGAGATTAAAATTTCGTAAATACCACCGTGGTCGTTTTAAAGGAGTTGCTAACCGTGGAAATACTATTGCCTTTGGTGATTTTGCACTTCAAGCTTTAGGCCGTGGTTGGATGACAGCCCGTCAAATTGAAGCTGCTCGTCGAGCTATCACAAGATATGCTAAACGTGGTGGTAAACTATGGATTCGTGTTTTTCCAGATAAACCAATTACTTTCCGTGCAGCTGAATCTCGTATGGGATCAGGTAAAGGAAACGTTGAATATTGGGTAGCAGTTATTAAACCCGGTCGTATTATCTACGAAATGAAAGGGGTATCACCTGAAGTAGCACGAGCTGCAATGCGAATCGCTGCTTATAAATTGCCAATGAAAACTCGTTTTATTACGAGAGCTTCTTTATAAGCTAATAAATGGTAGTCTTAAAATTTTATAATTTATAATCATATAAATATATGATCCAGCCACAATCTTATTTAGCTGTCGCAGATAATAGCGGGGCAAAAAAAATTATGTGTATTCGGGTTCTTGAAAATAAGAATCATCAATATGGACAAATTGGAAGTGTAATTATTGGTGTTGTTAAGGAAGCTCTTCCAAATATGCCAATTAAAAAATCAGATATTATTCGAGCAGTAATTGTTCGTACACGAAAGCCGCTCAGACGCGAAAATGGTATGTTAATCCAGTTCGACGAAAATGCTGCAGTATTAATTAATAAGGAAGGAAACCCGCGTGGGACCCGAGTTTTTGGTCCTATTGCACGTGAATTGCGAGAGCATAATTTTACAAAAATTATTTCACTTGCTCCCGAAGTTCTTTAAATTAAAAAGTAAATTGAGAAATATTTGTTTTAACTATGACTTACACATCAATTTCAAGTGAATATAAACAAAAAATAGTTAACACCTTTTCTTCAAACCCAGCTTTTTCTAATATTCAAATGATTCCAGCATTAGAAAAAATTGTGGTAAATCAAAGTACAGGTGATTTTGCTGAAAATGCAAAATATTTAGAAGCCGCTATCAAAGATTTAGAAAATATCACTGGGCAAAAACCAGTAATTACGCGAGCAAAAAAACCAATTGCTGCATTTAAAATTCGTGAAAACATGCCAGTAGGTATTTGTGTAACGCTGAGAGGTGAGAAAATGTATGCTTTCCTAGATAGGTTAATTCATTTATCATTCCCACGAATTCGAGATTTCCAAGGTCTAAGTAAAAAACATTTTGATGGTTGTGGAAATTACACATTAGGATTAACAGAACAGCTTCTATTTCCAGAAATTCAGTTTGATAAAATTCAAAAACTTCAAGGTTTGGAAATTTCTTTGGTTACCTCAGCAAAGAATGATGAAGATGGTTTTTTATTATTAAAAGGGGTTGGTTTCCCTTTTGTTGCCTAATACTATAGTTATAAATCGTCTATTTAATTAAAAAAATGTCAACAGATACTTTTTCAAATCTTTTAACTCAACTACGAAATGCACTTGATAAAGGACAAAAAACAGTCTTTTTACCGAAAACAAAATATAGTCAAAGATTAGTTGAAATTTTATTTCAAGAATGTTTGATTGATCATTTTGAAGAGGTTTGTAAAGAAGGAACAGCAGATGTCTTTTTACAAGTTGCATTAAAATATAAAGGGAAAAAACCAGTTTTTTCAAATTTAAAGCGCATTAGTAAACCTGGCCTTCGCGTTTATACTCGTCACAAAGATATCACAAAGGTGTTTAATGGAATTGGGATTACTTTGATTTCAACATCAAAAGGGATTATGACAGATAAAAATGCTTCAAAATTAGGTTTAGGTGGTGAGCTTTTATGTTCAATTTGGTAAAAACTTATTTTCTAGCTATCAATATTTTTATTAATTAATTTTTTAATATGAAAGTTCAAACTTCTGTTCGAAAAATGTGTGATAAATGTCGAGTGATTCGTCGCAAAAAGAGAGTTATGGTTATTTGTCAAAACCCAAAACATAAACAAAGACAAGGTTAATTTATTTTTAGCACACCTAAGTTTAAATATTTATTATTGTCATCAATTACATAATGCCTAAAATTCAAACAAAAAAACAAAATTCAAAGCGAATTAAAAGAAAAATCGCTCAAGGAGTTGTTCATATCCGAACAACAATGAATAATGTTATTGTCACAGTAACAGATAAAAAAGGAAATGTTCTTGTTTGGTCTTCTGCTGGGTTATGCGGTTTTAAGGGTGCGAGAAAAGGGACTCCCTTTGCAGCACAAAGCGCAGTACAAGATGCAGTAACCCGAGCAGAGGAATTTGGAATTCAATCCGTTGAAGTTATTTTAAATGGATCCGGTTCTGGCCGTGAAAGCGCTCTCCGAGCATTTTTACCTTTAAAAACGAAAGTCTCTTTAATTCGTGATATTACACCTGTTCCTCACAATGGGTGTCGACCACCAAAAAAGCGTCGTGTTTAATCAACTTTATTTTTTCATAAATTACTAAATTTTTTTGAAATATGTTTCAATGTATTGAATCCTTAGAGTTATCGAAAACAGAACTTTATGGTCGTTTTCAAATTGGTCCAGTAAAAAGTGGTCAAGGGTTAACTATTGGGAATGCATTACGTAGAGTTTTGCTCGGAGAAATTGAAAGTTTAAGTATTATTTCGGTTAAAATTAAAGGCATTAAACATGAATTTGAAATATTCCCCGGTTTAAAGGAATCAATAATTGAATTATTATTTTGTTTACGGACTGTAGTTTTAAAAGGTTCACTTGAAACACGTGTTGAACGTGGTTTTCTTCATGTTAAAGGACCAGCTATAATTACTGCAAAAGATTTATCTTTGCCTCCTGGGATTAAAGTAGCTGACCCAGATCAATATATTGCTACTTTGTTATTTGAAACTGAATTTTCAATGACTTTTTGTATTGGGAAAGGTACATCCAGCACAAATTTGACTCCTTTAGAAGGTAAAGATAATTTTTTGCCAAATTTACAAGATACAGGCCTTGTTTCTACAAATGATTTTGGGGCCCATGAGTTTTATTTAGATCCATTTTTTTCTCCATTAAAAAAAGTCAATTATGTAATTGAAGATCATATTGAAACAAATCAAGAAACTCCATTAAATAAATCCTTTAGTTTAGGAAGCGAAATAGGTCAAGTACAAAACTCTACAGTTATTGAATTTATACATTTAGAAGTGTGGACAAACGGAAGTATCGAACCAAAAAAAGCATTTGAAAAAGCGATACAAAAGCTCTTATTTACATTTCAAACATTTTTTACAAGTTCAGTTTCTCGTTCCCCTTCTCAATTAAAGCCTTACCAAAATTTAACTGAAATTCCAATTGAAGAATTAAATTTATCAGTACGCTCATACAATTGTCTAAAAAAAGCAAATATCCAAACTTTAGCTGAACTAGTTCGTTATAGTAAACAAGACTTACTAGAAATTCAAAATTTTGGAAAAAAATCTGCTGAAGAAGTTGTACAAAAGCTTTATGAAATTTTTGATATTCATTTAGAAACAAATACTTTAAAAACTTAATTCCTATAAGTTAAATTTAACAAGTATTTCAGTACTTTTATGATATAATTAATAAAAATTTACTTTATTGATAATAAAAATTAAAGTAAAAATTAAGTAAGTCTAATGACTTACTAGTTAAGAAAGTGAAAACAAAAAATAAAAAAATATAGTATGGGTTTACCTTGGTATCGTGTACATACAGTTGTTTTAAATGATCCAGGACGATTAATTGCCGTTCATTTAATGCACACAGCTTTAGTTTCTGGATGGGCTGGTTCAATGGCTCTTTATGAATTATCAGTTTTTGACCCGTCTGATCCTGTTTTAAACCCAATGTGGAGACAAGGGATGTTCGTTCTTCCATTTATGACTCGTCTAGGTGTAACAACATCGTGGGGGGGTTGGTCTATTAGTGGAGAAGTATCGCAAAACCCTGGTCTTTGGAGTTACGAAGGTGTAGCAGCGGCGCATATTGTGCTTTCTGGTTTACTTTTCCTTGCTTCAATTTGGCATTGGTCTTTCTGGGATTTAGATTTATTTAGAGATCCTCGAACAGGAGATCCAGCTTTAGATCTTCCAAAAATTTTTGGAATCCACCTTTTCCTTTCTGGACTACTATGTTTCGGATTTGGAGCATTCCACGTAACTGGTCTTTTTGGGCCTGGTATTTGGGTGTCTGATCCTTACGGAATTACAGGAAGCGTTCAACCAGTTGCTCCAGCATGGGGTGCAGATGGGTTCGATCCATATAACCCAGGTGGTGTTGCATCTCACCATATGGCAGCAGGTATTATTGGTGTTTTAGCCGGTCTTTTCCATTTAACCGTTCGTCCACCTCAACGTCTATACAAACTTCTTCGTATGGGTAACGTTGAAACAGTACTTTCAAGTAGTATTGCTGCCGTTTTCTGGGCTGCATTTGTTGTAGCTGGAACTATGTGGTATGGTTCAGCAGCGACTCCAATTGAACTATTTGGACCAACTCGTTACCAGTGGGATCAAGGTTTCTTCCAACAAGAAATTGAAACACGAATTGAAAACTCAGTATCAAAAGGGGCTACTCTTTCTGAAGCTTGGGCTGATGTTCCAGAGAAACTAGCTTTCTATGATTACATTGGAAACAACCCAGCTAAAGGTGGACTTTTCCGTGCAGGGCCTATGGTTAACGGAGATGGTATTGCTGCTGGTTGGTTAGGGCATGCAAGCTTCTATGATTCAAATGGTGAAGAACTATTTGTTCGTCGTATGCCTACATTCTTTGAGACATTCCCAGTAATTTTAGTTGATAAGGATGGTATTGTTCGTGCAGATATTCCTTTCCGTCGAGCGGAATCTAAGTACTCAATTGAGCAAGTTGGTGTTACAGTTAAATTCTACGGTGGTGAGCTTGATGGAGTTTCATTCACAGACCCAGCAACAGTTAAGAAGTATGCACGTCGTGCTCAACTAGGAGAAATTTTTGAATTTGACCGTTCAACACTTCAATCAGATGGTGTATTCCGAAGCAGTCCACGTGGATGGTTTACTTTTGGTCACCTTTGTTTTGCATTATTCTTCTTCTTTGGTCATATTTGGCATGGAGCAAGAACTATTTTCCGTGATGTATTCGCAGGTATTGACCCAGATCTTGATGCACAGGTTGAGTTTGGTGCTTTCCAACGTTTAGGAGATACAACAACAAAACGTCAAGTTGTTTAATATATACTTTTTTTATTTATGGAAGCTTTAGTTTATACTTTTCTTTTAATTGGGACATTAGGAATTATTTTCTTTGCAATTTTCTTCCGTGAACCACCTCGTATTGTAAAATAAGCTTTTTTGTAGTTTTAAGTATTAAAAAATACTTAAAACTACAAAAATGTTGTTTTTAGTCTTCATGCTCCTCAAATGGATCTCTTAGAGATTTTGCTGGTGAGCCAAAGGCTGTGTAAAGTGAATAAAACGTAAAACTAATAAGAGAACTTGAAAAAAAGATAACTAGAATTGTAGCTGTTTCCATATTTAATAATTTGAATAAATGGGTAAGGCCTTCATGTTTAGTTATAAAAAACTAAGACTAGTCTTCTATATAAAACAAGAAATCTTTCATTAGTATACATTAGAAAGTAAAAAGAATCTACTTAACTTTTTAAATAAATTTATGGCAAAGCAAACAGGTTTAGGTAATGCATTAAAACCTTTAAACTCAGAATACGGGAAAGTTGCACCAGGATGGGGAACTACTCTCTTCATGGCAATTGGTGGGGCTCTTTTCTTATTCTTCAATGTTGTTCTTCTTGAAATTTACAATTCAAGTCTAATTTTAGATGAAGTTCCTATGACTTGGAACCAATAAAAAAAGCCTCTTTTTAGAATTATTTCTAAAAAGAGGCTTTTTTTATTGTTGTTTTTTTCAGGAATTATTTTTATAATTAAAATGATTTACGATCTAGTTTTGTAAATCTTGTTTAATTGGGTGATTTAGTACATCATTTAATTTATGAGTAAAATTTATGATTGGTTCGAAGAAAGATTAGAAATTCAAGCTATCGCTGATGATATTTCAACAAAATACGTTCCACCACATGTAAACATTTTTTACTGTTTAGGAGGAATCACATTAACTTGTTTCTTAATTCAAGTAGCAACAGGTTTTGCAATGACATTCTATTACCGACCAACTGTAACAGAAGCCTTCGCTTCAGTTGAGTACATTATGACAACAGTTAACTTTGGATGGTTAATCCGTTCAATTCACCGTTGGTCAGCTAGTATGATGGTTCTTTCAATGATTCTTCACGTTTTCCGTGTTTACTTAACAGGTGGTTTCAAAAAGCCTCGTGAGCTTACATGGATGACAGGAGTTGTTATGGCCGTTTGTACTGTATCTTTTGGAGTTACAGGTTACTCTCTTCCGTGGGACCAAGTAGGGTACTGGGCTTGTAAAATTGTTACAGGTGTACCAGATGCAATTCCATTTGTTGGTGGTCTTCTAGTAGAAGTTCTTCGTGGAGGTGTAAGTGTTGGGCAAGGAACATTAACACGTTTCTATAGTGCTCACACATTTGTTCTTCCGCTTTTAACAGCTACATTTATGCTTGCACATTTCCTTATGATCCGTCAACAAGGAATTTCAGGGCCTCTATAAATTGTTTTTAGTTTATTTTAAACGGAACTTTTTTATATTAATTTTATCTTTATAATTTATGAGCGTTACAAAAAAACCTAACTTATCTGATCCAGTTTTAAGAGCAAAATTAGCACAAGGGTTGGGGCATAACAAGTATGGAGAGCCAGCGTGGCCAAATGATTTACTGTACATGTTCCCAGTTACAATTTTTGGAACAATTGCGTGTATCGTTGGTTTAGCAACTTTAGACCCATCTGTTCAACAAGAACCTGCAGATCCATTTGCAACTCCTCTAGAAATCCTTCCTGAGTGGTATTTCTTCCCAACATTTAACTTACTTCGTACAATCCCGAACAAGTTATTAGGAGTTCTTTCAATGGCTGCAGTACCAGCTGGTCTTTTAACTGTACCTTTTATTGAAAATATTAACAAATTCCAAAACCCATTCCGACGTCCTGTTGCAATGAGTGTTTTCCTTTTCGGGACATTTTTTGCCATTTGGATGGGGATTGGAGCTACAATGCCAATTGACCAAGCAATTACTTTAGGATTATTTTAGATAACCTTTAAGTTCTTCAATATTACGATGCGTTTTAAAACACATCGTAATATTGAAAAATATTAAACTTGACAAAAAGTCTGAAGAAATCTATAATATAATGTAAAAATGTTTCTATGCGGATGTGGCGGAATTGGTAGACGCGTCAGATTTAGGTTCTGGTAGGATTTCCTGTGAGAGTTCGAGTCTCTCCATCCGTAAAAAAAATAAAATATCTTTAGATAGCCAATTTTCAGTATAATAAAAAAACAAGTTTTTTTTCCTTCATTACTCATTATGGCAGTACCGAAAAAACGTAAATCAAAAACAAAAACACGCCAAACAAAAGCAGTTTGGAAAAACAAGGCAGTTAAAGTTGCCGAAAAATCATTATCGTTAGCAAAATCAGTTTTAACAGGAAACTCAAAATTCTTTTATACGGCATCAAATTCGAAAGCAAGTGACTCAGAAAACACTTAATTTTATAGTAATTCCTTTTTGAAAATCCGTCTATGCTTTTATCGTTTTTTCAATCTTCAATTTTTTTAGGGCTGCTGACAGGATTAGGAACAATTTTTTCTTTTTCTGTCGCAGGCTTTATTGCTTTTAAATATCTTTTTTTATATGGACTCCGCTTAGCGTCTTTTTCATTTTTAGGATTAGCCGCAGGTGAAGTAACATTTTTAACATTTATATTTTTTACAAATCCAGCAACAGTTGAATCTTGGCTTTATTTTGTGCCATTTATTTCAGTGATTGGGTTTTTTCTTTCGTTGAATTCGCTTTTACAAAGATTTCAATCTAAACCTTCTCCATTTACTAGTTTTTTGGAATGTTTTATCCTTGTTTTAGCAAACCCTGTTATTTTATTTAATAACGCGAGATTCTTTTCATTTAATGAATTTCATACAACGCAAGATTTTGTCTTATTTTTTCTAGGGCTTTTCTTTAGTATTATACTTTTAGGCCTAATCTCTTCTTTTTTATTTAGTTTTGGTTCAAACCAACTATTTTATTCGATTTTCTCAAAAGTTGAGTGGACAAAACTACCACTCTTTAAAACAAAGCGCCAGGTTACATTAATTCAATACCAAGAAACTTTAATTAAGCTTTTAAGCTCATTTGGGGTAGCTATTGTTACTTGGTCAATTTTTCAACATTCGTTGACAATTAATCCAAAATATTATTTTGGAGAAAAGAGCCCACGACCATATCGTATCCGAACACGGGTTCCTTTAAAGAAATTTAATTTCTTAAAAACTGCCCGTTTAAGACGTCAAAGCCCTGCAGAACGAGAAGAAAGAAATAATAGGATTAAAATTTTATCCCCGATGTTTTCTCCTATCGTTTATAATGCCTACTCAAACCATAACCGAGAGGATTTACAGCATCTTGCTCAATCGAATGTGCGGCTAGCAGAACCATTATGGAAAAATGGGTCTGTACGATATTTAACGCTATTCCCAAAAGAAGACCAACGCTCCGATGCAGAAAAGCGTATGCTTCGTATTGAAGATAGCCGAAAAGTCCAACAGAACCAAGTTTCTCGTTTTTCAAGTAAAGAGCTTGAACAAGCTGATTCAACGTATTCATTACCATTTGATCAAAAAATGTTGCGTGCATCAGATCCAAATTCTTTGATCTATAGTGCGGATAAAAAAGAGTTGTTCTTTAATAAACATTCATATCTTCGATTAAAGGAACGACTAAATCCGGCACTTATTACTCAAGAGCCAACATTATTAAATTTAACAAAACAGGTTAGTGAAGCAGGTTCAAAACGTTTACTTAATAAAGTAAATTATTATAAAAACCAATTACAAGCTGAAGCCTTATTTGATATTGCAGAGGAAAAGCCAGCAGGGACATTAGTTTTTCCATTTGGACCATATTTCTTACAAGTTTATGAGCGCTTTCCGTATTCTACGACTTTAAATTTACAATCAATACCAAAACCAACAGTAGATGCAATGCTTGGAACAAACTTGGCAGTAAATGATACTGCACAAGTCGTAGCTCGCCAAACGGATTTTGTTAAAGCTTCTGTTGCTTTATTTGCGACGGATCCCGAAGCTTTTCATTTTTTTCTATTCTTGAGGGATAATGATATTTCTCCATTTAGTGGTGGCTTTGAAGCTTATATTAAATCACAACCTCAACATAAAGATCCAAAATTAGTTGAAAATGGCTACCTTTTATTACAAAAAAGTCTACCAGATAAATTAACTGGCTCGAATTTTGGTTCATACTTGTCAGAGAATTATGACTATAATGCTGGAAGATCACTCAAAGCTCGCTCAATTGTAAACAACCAGTTTGTTGAAAAATGTCGAACTTTTTTTGCTAAATACCCAGAGCTGGCGTACATTCTTCTTGCTCCTTAACTTAATCTTACTTAATTAAACTAATACATTTTTATACAATTTCGTCACAGCTTTAGCTTTCTGTTATAATAGTAATAACAAGAGAACTTTTTTATAAAGCCTTTTGGGAAATAAAATAAAATTATAATATTTAGAATTATGACAGCTACATTAGAAAGACGTCAAAACGCAAGCCTTTGGAACAACTTCTGTGAGTGGGTTACTTCAACTGAGAACCGTCTATACATCGGATGGTTCGGTGTTCTTATGATCCCTACACTACTTACAGCAACTTCAGTATTCATTATCGCATTCATCGCAGCTCCTCCAGTAGATATCGATGGAATCCGTGAGCCAGTTTCAGGATCTCTTCTTTACGGAAACAACATCATTTCTGGTGCTGTAGTTCCTACTTCTAACGCAATCGGTCTTCACTTCTACCCAATCTGGGAAGCAGCATCTCTTGATGAGTGGCTTTACAACGGTGGTCCTTACCAACTAATCGTTTGTCACTTCTTCATCGGTGTATGTTCATACATGGGACGTGAGTGGGAACTTTCTTACCGTCTTGGTATGCGTCCTTGGATCGCTGTAGCTTACTCTGCACCAGTTGCAGCTGCTAGTGCAGTATTCATCATCTACCCTCTTGGACAAGGATCTTTCTCTGATGGAATGCCTCTAGGAATCTCTGGAACTTTCAACTTCATGATCGTATTCCAAGCTGAGCACAACATCCTTATGCACCCATTCCACATGCTTGGTGTTGCAGGTGTTTTTGGTGGATCTCTATTCTCAGCTATGCATGGTTCTCTAGTTACTTCATCACTAATCCGTGAGACAACTGAAAACGAGTCTCTTAACGCTGGATACAAGTTCGGACAAGAAGAAGAAACTTACAACATTGTTGCTGCACACGGATACTTTGGACGTCTAATCTTCCAATACGCATCTTTCAACAACTCTCGTTCTCTTCACTTCTTCCTTGCTGCATGGCCAGTAATCGGAATTTGGTTCACTGCTATGGGTGTTTCAACTATGGCTTTCAACCTTAACGGTCTTAACTTCAACCAATCAATCGTTGATTCAAACGGACGTGTAATCAACACTTGGGCTGATATCATCAACCGTGCTAACCTAGGAATGGAAGTTATGCACGAGCGTAACGCACACAACTTCCCTCTAGATCTTGCATCTGTAGAAGCTCCAGTTGTTAACGCGTAGTAACGTAAAAAAAATATGCACTTATGTGCATATTTTTTTTAAATCATTAAAAAAAAGTTGTTTAAACTTTTTAATTATTAAAAGAAGTGTGGACTTATTTGTTTTTTTGGGCCGAGCTGGATTTGAACCAGCGAAGGCAAAGCCAACGGATTTACAATCCGTCTCCATTAACCGCTCGGACATCGACCCTTAATTAATATATCATGAGTAAAACAGTGGGTTCAGAGGGATTTGAACCCTCGACCAGTCGGTTAAAAGCCGAGTGCTCTACCGCTGAGCTATAAACCCTTTTCAATATATTATATTTTATCATTTTTTTCCTCAAAAAAAAACAATTTTTTTGAAACTAGACGAAGAGAAAAACATCTGCTAAGATTTATACATTACGATTAATTTAAATATTAATCATTACTTCTGTCGAAAGAATACCTCTGAATTAATTCCGTACTTTTTTATTTTAACAAATATACTATTCTAACTTTTTTATGATTACATCAGTTAACCTAGGTCGTATTGTTCAAATTATTGGTCCAGTTATGGATGTTGAGTTCCCACCGGGGAAGATGCCAAACATTTACAACTCACTTGTAGTTGCTGGAACAAATGAGGCTGGAGTAGAAGTAAAAATCACTTGTGAAGTACAACAGTTATTAGGTGAAAACCAAGTACGTGCTGTTGCTATGAGTGCTACAGAAGGATTAATGCGTGGTATGACAGTTCAAGATACTGGAGCTCCACTAAGTGTTCCTGTGGGAGCTTGTACTTTAGGTCGTATTTTTAATGTTCTTGGAGAACCTGTAGATGAGCAAGGAAATGTAGATGTATCAACAACATCTCCAATCCACCGTCGTGCCCCTGAGTTCGTTGAATTAGATACAAAACTATCTATCTTTGAAACAGGAATTAAGGTAGTAGACCTTTTAGCACCATACCGACGTGGAGGAAAAATTGGTCTTTTCGGTGGAGCAGGTGTAGGTAAGACGGTTCTAATTATGGAACTAATTAACAACATTGCAAAAGCACATGGAGGAGTTTCAGTATTTGCTGGAGTAGGAGAACGTACTCGTGAAGGTAATGATCTGTATCAAGAAATGAAAGAATCAAAAGTTATTGACGAAAGTAACTTAGGTGATTCAAAAGTTGCACTTGTATACGGACAAATGAACGAGCCACCAGGAGCACGTATGCGTGTAGGTCTTACTGCATTAACAATGGCTGAGTACTTCCGTGACGTTAACAAGCAAGATGTACTTCTATTTGTTGATAACATTTTCCGTTTTGTACAAGCTGGTTCTGAAGTATCAGCTCTATTAGGGCGTATGCCATCAGCAGTAGGATACCAACCGACTCTAGCAACAGAAATGGGAGGGCTACAAGAGCGTATTACATCAACTAAAGAAGGGTCGATTACATCAATCCAAGCAGTTTATGTACCAGCTGATGATTTAACAGATCCAGCTCCTGCAACAACATTTGCTCACCTAGATGCTACAACTGTACTTTCACGTACATTAGCTGCAAAAGGAATTTACCCAGCAGTAGATCCACTTGATTCAACATCAACAATGCTTCAACCTTGGATTGTTGGGGAAGGGCACTATGCAACTGCACAAGGTGTAAAACAAACACTTCAACGTTATAAAGAGCTTCAAGATATTATTGCGATTCTAGGTCTAGATGAGCTTTCAGAAGAAGATCGTCTAACAGTAGCTCGTGCTCGTAAAGTTGAACGTTTCCTATCACAACCATTCTTCGTAGCAGAAGTTTTCACAGGATCGCCTGGTAAGTACGTTGCTTTAGAAGATACAATTAAAGGTTTCCAAATGATTCTTGATGGTAACTTTGATTCACTACCAGAGCAAGCGTTCTACCTGGTAGGTGATATTAATGAAGCAGTAGCAAAAGCAGATAAGCTTCAATAATGATTAAATTTGTAAAGGTTTGTTTATTAAACAAACCTTTACAAATTTACGTTAAAAGTCGACCAAGAAAGAAAAATAAATTAAGGAAAACACTATGAATTTATCTCTTCAAGTAATGACTCCAAATAAGGTCGTTTTAACACGCGAAGCGACGGAGTTAATTTTACCAACTACAACAGGGCAAATTGGAATTTTACAAAACCATACTTCCCTTTTATCAGCACTAGATACAGGAATTATAAAGGTTTTATACCAAAATGAATGGACATATCTTGCTGTATTTGGAGGGTTCGTTATGGTTGAAGAAAATGATGTAACAGTTATTGTTAATGATGCTTTTACAAAAGACGAGGTTGACACAACAGTAATTGAAACAGAGTTTGATACAGCATGTAAAGCTTTAGAAGCAGCTACTACACAAAAAGAAAAAATTGAATCTAGTGTTAGTTTAAAGCGTGCAAAAGTAAAGCTTGAACTAGCGAAAATGTAATTATTTGAATTAAAGAAAATATAAGATATCTTATATTTTCTTTAATTCAAATAATTACATTTTAATAAGATATAAGGCAATAGCATGAAGGAAAACTAAAAACAATACCACAAATTTTTTAATTTTTTTAGTATAATTGAAAATCCCTAACAATGTTTTATTGCTATTTTTTTTTTAATATGTCACATACTGTTAAGATTTATTCAACTTGTATTGGATGTACACAATGTGTTCGAGCTTGCCCTACAGATGTTCTTGAAATGGTTGAGTGGGATGGCTGCAAAGCGGGGCAAATTGCCTCAGCGCCAAGAACTGAAGATTGTGTAGGATGCAAACGATGTGAAAGTGCATGTCCAACAGATTTTTTAAGTGTTCGAGTTTATCTAGGGTCGGAAACGACTCGAAGTATGGGATTAGCTTATTAATTATTTAAGTTTATTCCTCCTTAATAAAGACAATTTTAAGGAGGAATAAACTTAAATAACATTATTTATTTATTTTTTAGCTAACTTTTTTTATGATTTACGCTATTGTCGAAACAAAAGGAAAACAATTTTGTGTAGAACCAGGGCGTTTTTATGATATCCCTGATTGCTTTGATTTACCACAACAAACTAAAATCCAATTTCAAAAAATTTTGTTAATTACTCAAAAATCAAACATTTTTTTAGGAAAACCTTGGGTTAAAAATGCGGTAGTTGAAGGAAGAATTTTACATACTTATAAATCAACAAAATTATTTGTTTATAAAATGCAACGTAAAAAACGTATGCGCCGTAAAAAAGGCCATCGTCAAATTATGACACGTTTTTTTGTTGAATCAATTTCTCTAAATGGAGATATTTTAGTTTAATTACAATTTTTAATTTATTACTATTTTTGAAATCAATGACTCAAGATATTAATACTGGATCTTCACATTACCAGATTGGAATACTTACAACAAGAATTCAAAACCTTAGTTTACATCTAAGAAAAAACAAGAAGGATTATGCAAGCCGACGTGGTTTAATGAAAATGTTAAGTCAACGTAAAAGATTATTAAAATATATTTATCGTACAGACATTAATCTTTATCAATCAACATTAAAGGCTTTTCAAATTCGCCCATTAAAGTTTTAAGAAATTTATACAATCTCTTTTTTCTTTAGAAGTTTCATATTAAACTATAAAAGTAAATAAAGTGTTTTCTTCAATACGTTTTTATGCTACAAGAAAAAAATATTATCGTTAATATGGGGCCCCAGCACCCTTCGATGCATGGGGTACTCCGATTAGTCGTTACCTTAGATGGAGAAAACGTTGTAGATTGTGAACCAATCTTAGGGTATCTTCATCGTGGTATGGAAAAAATTGCTGAAACAAAAACATTAGTTCAATATTTACCTTATGTTACACGTTGGGATTATTTAGCAACAATGTTTACTGAAGCAATTACTGTAAATGCACCAGAAAAATTAGCTAACGTACAAGTACCTCTTCGTGCGAGTTACATTCGTGTTATTATGCTTGAATTAAGCCGAATTGCGTCCCACCTTTTATGGCTTGGGCCATTTATGGCAGATATTGGAGCCCAAACACCATTTTTTTACATCTTTCGTGAACGAGAGATGATTTATGAGCTATTTGAATTAGCTACTGGGATGCGAATGATGCATAACTATTTCCGTATTGGAGGAGTTGCTGTTGATTTACCGTATGGATGGGTTGAAAAATGTCTTGATTTTTGTACATATTTCGTTTTAAAAGTTAACGAATATGAAGCATTAATTACCCAAAACCCGATTTTCTTGCAACGTGTTCAAAATGTTGGAACATTATCACGCCAAGCAGCAATTAACTGGGGTTTATCAGGCCCTATGTTACGTGCTTCTGGTTGTTTATGGGATCTACGAAAAGTAGATTCATACGAATGTTATTCAAATTTTGACTGGTCTGTTCAATGGTATCCAAAAGGGGATTGTTTAGCCCGTTACCTTGTAAGAATTGGAGAAATGCGTGAATCAGTAAAAATTATTCAACAAGCCTTAAAGTCGTTGCCAGGTGGTTCATATGAAAACTTACAAGTCCGCCAATTAGAAGACAAACGACAAAAGGTAAAGAAAAGCGAAGGTTTTTCTCAATTTGATTATCAATATATTGGAAAAAAATCTTCCCCAACTTTCAAACTCCCGGCAAAAGAGCATTATTGCCGTGTTGAAGCACCAAAAGGAGAATTAGGAATTTACTTAATTGGAAATGATACTGTTTTCCCTTGGCGTTGGAAAATTCGTCCACCAGGGTTTATTAATGTTCAAGTTCTTCCTGAATTAACGCAAAAAACAAAACTTGCTGATATTATGACAATTTTAGGAAGTATCGATATCATCATGGGTGAGGTAGATAGATAGATCAAAAGTCATTTTATTAAAGTTTTTTCAAGCAAAAATAAATTTATTTAAATTTATTTAAATTATGGCGGTTTTTAAAAATGATTATTGATTTAAAAGAATTTTTTTCAACACTTTTTTTATCATTTGGTTTAAGTAGCTCAATTACTTCAGTAATTTGGGCACTTTTATCTTTAGTTGTTTTAGGGCTTTCAGCAGCAATTGGTGTATTAGTACTTGTTTGGCTAGAAAGAAAAATTAGTGCGGAAGTTCAACAACGAATTGGACCAGAGTATGCTGGTTCATTTGGTTTTTTACAACCATTAATTGATGGATTAAAACTATTTTTAAAAGAAAATTTTTTTCCAAGAAACTCAAAGCAATTTTTATATAGATTAGGTCCTGTTATTGTTTTATTACCATCATTTTTATCTTTTTTGATTATTCCGTTATCTAAGGCAACTTTATTAACTGATAATCAATCAGGTATTTTTCTTTGGTTAGCAGTTGCAAGTATTGCGCCTATTGGACTACTTGTCTCAGGTTACGCAGCGAATAATAAATATTCATTTTTAGGGGCATTACGAGCTACATCACAGACAATTAGTTACGAATTACCTTTAACTTTTGCTACACTTGCTTTATGTGTAATTGCTGAAGGTTTAAATGTTTTTGATATTATTCAAAGTCAAGCAAAATTTGGAATATTAAGTTGGAATATTTGGCGTCAACCTATTGGGTTTGCAACTTTCTTCTTATCAGCGCTAGCGGAAAGTGAACGTTTGCCATTTGATCTACCTGAAGCTGAAGAAGAGCTAGTTGCTGGGTATCAAACAGAATATACTGGTATTACATTTGGGTTATTCTTTGTAGCATCATATGTTAACGTTTTATTATTCTCATTTTTTATTACAGTTTTTTATTTAGGAGGTTGGGTACCACCAATCAATAAAATCTTTTTTATTGATCAACCACAATTACAAGTTTTATTTAATGTTGTTTCAATTTTCTTAACATTATTAAAAGTTTATTCTGTTGTTTTTGTAATTATTCTAATTCGATGGACTGTTCCTCGAATCCGAATTGATCAATTATTAAACTTAGGTTGGAAATTTCTCTTACCTCTTTCGTTAGGTAATTTATTTTTAACCGCGACTTTTCATTTCCTTGCATAAAAAAGTTATTTTTTTTTAATAACTTTTTTATTTTTATTCAAAAATACATTAACTTTTATGTTTTCCTTTCTTCAAAATGTTTCGCTATCAACAAAAAATGTATTAGCGTCTACAACGGGCTTAGCAAAAGGTTTTTCTGTTACTTTTAATCATTTACAAAGAAATACAATTACAATTCAATACCCTTATAAGAAAGTTCTTGCTTCAGAACGTTTCCGTGGTCGAATTCATTTTGAATTTGATAAATGTATTGCTTGTGAAGTGTGTGTAAGAGTTTGTCCAATTAACTTACCTGTAGTTGATTGGGTTTACCAAAAATCATTGAAGAAAAAACAACTAAAAAATTATAGTATTGATTTTGGGGTTTGTATTTTTTGTGGTAATTGTGTTGAATATTGCCCAACAAATTGTCTTTCAATGACAGATGAATATGAATTATCTGTTTTTGATCGCCACCAATTAAACTATGATTTCTTTGCTTTAGGACGTGTACCGACTAAAGATTAAACTATAGATATTAAGTGTTTAATTTATAAACTATGATTTTTTTTCAAGAGTTATATAACTTTTTCTTTTATTTTTTAGAATTTTTAATTGCAGCTTTTGCAATAGGAGTTTTAGTAGAGAAAAATATTGTATCTTCAGCTTTCTTCTTAGGAGGTTTTTTTGTTGGGATTGCTGGGTTATATATGGTATTAGATGCTGAATTTCTAGCGTTAGCGCAAATTTTTATTTATGTTGGGGCAATTAATGTTCTAATTTTATTCTTTGTTATGCTTATTGATGTTGAAGAAGATGCGTCTTTAACGTTAAATAATGTTATTAAAAAAGAAAATTTTCTTCCTATTACAACACTTTTCGCATCCATTGCTTTTTTTGGTGGAAGTCTGCGTCTAATTACTCAGAATTTTTCGCTTAGCAACTTTGTTTTTGATCAACCTCATAGATTCTTAGTGTCTGACCTTTCAGAAATTAGTATTCATTTATTTAAAGAATATTTACTTCCATTCGAATTATTATCTGTATTACTTTTAGTTGTTCTAGTTGGAACAGTTTATATTGCTAAAAATGAATTAACTCCGTCTGAAAAAGATGATTTTAATGAGTTAGTATCTATCCCGAAAAAAGAGCCTTATCTTCAATCAAAAAATTTTATCAGTAAAGGGTAAATTTTTTAATTTAAAAATTCTTACGCTTCTTGTTTTTATGACTAATTTTATTATTTTTGATTTATTTCTTTTTTCCGTGGGTTTATATGGGTTTATAAAAACTGACAATATTTTGCGTTTATTAATGTCATTAGAAATTCTTTTTAATGCAATTAACCTAAATTTTGTTTATTTTGCAAACCTGTATGATTTCTCTTTTAAAGATGGCCAAATTGCTGTTTTATTTTTTATGGCTTTAGCTGCTGCGGAAACCGCTATTGGGCTAACATTAGTTCTTGGGTTCTATAACTCGAAGCAATCAATCCGTATCGAAAAAGTTAAACGCTTAAAGTACTAACTTTTTTTGATTTAATTTTATTAACTTTTTTAGAAAAGTCAATAAAATTAAATCAAAGAATTTAAGCATGCGGTAAAACTTTTGCGATTTTTTTGAACGCTTCTTGATCATGGACAGCTAAATGTGCAAAACTTTTTCGGTTTAAAAGAACATTTGATTTTTTAACTAATCCAATAAAGTGGCTATACGCTAATCCTCCATTTCGTGTACTAGCATTAATTCTGGTAATCCAAATTTGTCTGAAAAAAGTTTTCTTTTTCTTTCGATCGTAGTAAGCATATTTTAATGCTCGCATTACTTGTTGGTTAGCTACACGGAATAACTTTGAGTGTGATCCTTGGAACCCTTTAGCAAGTTTAAGGATTTTTTTACGGCGGTTTTTTCTTACAAATCCACGTTTAATTCTTGTCATGGCAAATATATAAATAAATTTGATTGCTTTAAGTAATTCTATACTAATAATTATATATTGAAAGATAAAATCAAAGTAGTTTTTTTTTTCAAAAAAAAAAATACCTTGATTTCAAATTCTTGTTCTTGCTATAATATAGTAACGTTTTCTCTTCTTTAATAGCCTAATTATTGAATAGAAAATATTTTTTTTTATCATAAATACATATATATGGATTTAATCAATTTTGGGTGGGCTTTTTTACTTGTTAGCTTCTCATTCTCTCTATCAGCTACTGTTTGGGGACGTAGTGGATTATAAGATAGCAAAATAAAATTTTTTCTTAAAACTTGTTTTAAGAAAAAACTTTATTTGCTATAATTACTATACAAGTATATTTTTGCTTTACTTTTTTTTTTATGAGTTTAGAATTACTTTTCACTTTAGTAAGTGTTCTTGTTATTGCAGGTGCTGGACCTGTAATCGTTGGGCTTTTAGCTTTTAATAAAGGAAATTTATAAAACCAAAATTTTCGTATGATACCTGATAGTTATATTTTTGCTCTATTTTTTGCCACTTTTAGCACAGGGGTTTTAGCTTTAAGATTAGGTGTTGAATTATATAAATAAGTCGTATACTTTTGAATTGATTAAAATTCAAAATAGGCTATAAAAATTAAAATTTTTATGATTCATATTTTTTCGTGAGATATAATATATTTTATATCTCACGAAAAAATATGAATCAGTTTTACATATAAAAAGTTTTATATGCCATATAAACTAATAATCATTGATTATAAGAAAAATCATTTTCCAACTCAACTTAAACCCGTTAATAACAAAATCCTTATTTTTGATATATTAAAAAAATATAAGATTTTTACACCTTTTACGAAATTTATTTCAAAATTTGAAAACCTTGATTATTTTGCTTTAAAAACGCTTATTCGTTTAGAGGTTGGAAGAAAACAAAAACAACTTTTAAGATCTTGCAAAAAATTAAATGGTTTACATTGGGTGGTTATTGGGTTTTTCTTTAGTGTTTCTGCATACCATATTTTTTCACTTAAAAATTGGGGACCACCTTCTAAAAACTTAAGATTTGGCTATGTAGCTGGTTTACACCAAAGTTTCCCTGATACAGTTGCATTACCAATTACAGGTTATACCTTAAGTGATCCATCACGAATTCTTGTTTCGTTTAATGAGACTTCACTTGTTGAAGGATCAAATAAACAATTAGATTGCCTTTTAGCTCCGGGGTATGATCATGAAAACTTCATTCATTATTGCCAACTCCCTGTACCACAATTAAAAAGTTTTTTAGACCAACGAAATGGGTTATTTCTTACATATGTTTTAGCATTTAGTGGTTTATACACTTATTTAATTTTGGTTTGTTTTCGTCGTACTATCATGAAATTTGGAACAAATTTTGTGTTATTTCAATCTGATAGTGGTGATTTACTTGAACCTGAATTAGAAGCCCTTTTTGAGGAAAATTGTAAACAATATTCTCGAGGAGAGTTAAAAAAACAAGTTACTGATCTTGAATTTTTAGAAAAAAAATATTGGAACCAAGATTTTGATACTTTTATTGCTTTAACAAAATTACAATCACGAAATAAATTCTCAATTCCATTTTTAGCTTCAGATTCTACAAAACTTGCTGAAAGATTCATTAATGCTAAGCACTCGAATGCATCAAAATCTTCGTGGCTTGAAAAAACTTTATGTTTATTACTTGTTGGTCCACCAACTTCAACTGAAGATCAAGAAATTTTAGCAAAAAATATTGCAATTAAAGGAAACTTAAGATTCTTTGAACTGGATTGTTCAGCTTTTAGTACTTTTTCTGTTTCGACTGCATTATATCTTCTAAAAATCTTTTTTGGTAAAGTTCGCTTTTCAAAACCTTGTGTTGCATATTTAAAAAATATGGATAGCTTCTGTCAGAAGAGGGATAATTTATTTTCGACAAAGGGGAAAGGAAATAGATTAATTCAACAAAAAGGTAAATTCGGTGAAAAGGAAAGCGTTCAATTTCAACTTTTAACACAATTTTTAGTAAATTTTGATGGAGCGCTTCAACGCAATAAAGGTGTTTTATTTATTGCATCCACAAATAACCTTGAAGCATTAGATCCCGCTTTAACTCGCTCAGAACGCTTTGCATTTCAATATAAGTTTAGTCCATTAACAAAACTTGAGAGACAAGAGTTCATTTTAAAAGGCTTAAAACAAGCTGGTATCCCAAGTTTAGATATAGAATTGAAAAGCCCAAATTCCGCGGCGTTTGATCTTCTCTGTACAGCTACCGAAGGGTATTATCGTACCGATTTAAAATATGTAATTAACAATCTTTTGCTTCAATATTCATATAATAAAAAATTAGATTTTTCATTAAGCAAAAATTTATTTCATAAAAGTATTTATCAAGATATTGAAACGACATTAATGCCAACAGGTAAAAAGAATTTAATTAATCCTGAATATGAATTTATTTTATTTTCATATATACAAGCAGGACAACTTCTGATTGATCAATTTTTACAAATTACTACTCGTAATAAATACTTCATTCAAAATTTAGGAGATACAAAATGGTTTAAGTTCTTATTATTATTAATAAATAAAATTGTTATAGAAGATTTATATTTTTCATTTTCAAGAAAGCTTCTATCATTAAAATCTAGACAATATACTTTAAAATTAATAGACAAAGTTTTATATAAATTAAGTAAGTATGATGAAAGATCCAATTTTGTTTCTTTTTTCTCATCGGTTACAACAGCCTATGCTCCATTTATAAGTGATACAAAAGATTTGATGAGTGTTATGCCAGAGTATGAAAATACCGAAGATTTCATCAAATTATTTTCTGAGAATTTTGCTACAGAAAGTTCCCGAAAAAATTTATCTTATGAAGAAGTTTATGCGTCAGTATATTTAGATGATAAGGCGTCTCTTTCGAATAATAATCTTTTAGCATATGAAGAAAAGATTTCCTTTATTCAGTTTTTTACTTATAATTTTTTAAACTCTTTTCTTTGTAAAAACATAATTTTTGATTATCTGGCGTCTTGTTTTCAATTTCAAAAGCAAGTTTTTGCTTTTGATTTATATAAACTATTTCTTAAAAAAAAGTTAAAAGCTCAAGCGCCTTCTCTTGACTTTTAACTAAAAGGTTAAATCACACGATTTTTGTAATTTATGAATACATTTCTTTTTTCTCCTATTGTTGAATTATCACCTGTTTTTCCTGAAATAGGGTTTTTAGTTTCCTTAATTGGAATTCTATTCCTTGAGTTTTTTTCAACACAAGTTGACTCAAAATTAATTTTTTCATTTATTTTACTAGCTTTTGTTTGGGCTTTTGGAACAACAGCTCTTTCAATGGTAAATATAAATGAAATGTTTTTCTCTGAAACAACTGTTTTTTTTAATGCCTTTCATGAAACAGGGACATCTTTAATTTTTCGTTTATTAATTTTATTATCTTCATTTTTCTGTTTCTTTTTAGCTTTTGGGTACTTAAAGAAAAGGGATTTTGTATTAGTTGAATTTTCTGTCCTTTTTTTATTCTTTGTTCTATCAAGTTTAATTCTTTGTGGTGCAAAAAATTTACTATTAGTTTTCTTAGCATTAGAAGGCGTAAGTTTTTCTTCGTCTTTACTAATTGGATTATTTAAACAAGATTTCCGAGCAAACGAAGCATCTTTAAAATATTTCTTTATGGGCGGTTTAAGCTCAGCTTTACTTGTTTATAGTTTTTCTTTTATGTATGGTCTATCTAATGGTTCATTAGATATTGATGATTTATCATTTATCTTTTCTTTATCGACAGCTGAAAGTGTAAACAATGGGAATGGGTTTTTAGGCTCATTTCCATTTTTATGCTTATTTTTCGGCTTAGCGTTTAAATTATCCTTAGTTCCATTCCATTATTGGACACCTGATGTTTTTGAAGGGTCGCCAGCACCTATTTTAGGTTTACTTTCAGTACCTTCTAAGGTTGCATACAGTGCATTCTTTTTTACAATTTGCCAAACCGTTTTCGTTGGCGCTTTGCCATGGAAATCTATCTTAGAGTTTTCCTTAATTCTAAATTTATTAATTGGAACATTCGTTTCACTTAATCAAATGACCTTAAAGCGTTTTTTAGGGTATTCGTCAATTGGTCAAGGTGGGTTTTTATTAATGGGGTTATTGTTATTTGATTCAAAAGGCTTAGAAAACTTTTTTGTTTATTTCTTTGTTTATGCAATTTCAACGTTAGGTATTCTTAGTTGTGTTACATATTTTGGTATGAAAACAGGGAAAGATACTCTAAAAGGTTTTAGTGAAATTGGTGAAAGAGACCCGCTTTTAGCTGTTTTATTAAGTTTTTTCTTACTATCCCTATGTGGGCTTCCACCTTTTGCTGGTTTTTTCGCAAAATTATATCTATTCTTATCAACATGGAATGCTAATTTAAAATTTTTAGTTTTTATTGGTTTCTTATGTACGGTAATTTCGTTATATTTTTATCTTCGAATTATTAAAACAATGTTAGTTGATAAAAAATCAGAAAATACAGGTGACATTGAATATTCCCCATTACAGTTTTCGAAAATATTTAATTCGCCTTTAGAATTTAATATTTTTTTCTGTAGTATTCTAAATATTTTAGGAGGTATTTTCTTCCCGTTATGGGTGCCTGCGCTAACTAATTTTTTAGGATTTATTTAATATCGAAAAATTAAAGTTTACCGGTAGCCAGATTTGAACTGGCATGAAAATTTTCGTTAAATTTTGAATTTAATGCGTCTACCATTCCGCCATACCGGTCTGCTCTTCTCTAGCATTTTAACTGTTAATATTAAGAGTAAGCCGCTTTCTGTTTTTTAAATGATTATTGATCTTAGACGATTTTTTTACGTCTTTAGCTATACTTCTTTTTTATAGATAACAAGTTGTCTATAAAAAAGAAGTATATTGCTCTTTAAAGGGGTTTACCGAATTATTTTTTAACAAAAAATAATTAGTATTAAATACTTTTGCACCTTTAAATATTATTTAAAATATTTAGTCTATTTCTGTGGCACTTTCCTCACAAATAAAAATAACGTATTGAATCTTCTTCAACAATTTATCAAAATTTCTTTAATTTAAAGAGCTCGGACTTTCCTCAAGTAACAAATTTTTACTTGCAATCATTTCTTAATAGTAGCCAGTAACTTAGATAAAAGAGAGCTAGGTTAAATCTAATTAGATATTACATATTATTTTTACGTTCCTTTCCAGCACGGATAGCACTTGAAAGTTTGCTTAAAATAAAGCGAATTGATCGAATTGAGTCATCATTTGCAGGAATAAAGAACGTTGCATTTTCTGGATTACAATTAGTATCTAAAAAGCTAATAATTGGAATTTGTAGCATTTGGCATTCTTTAATTGCATTCATCTCATAGTTTTGGTCAACTACAATCGCAATATCCGGGGGTCCTGACATATACTGAATCCCACTTAAGTGATTTTTTAACTTAGTATATTGTCTAGTTAACAAAATACCTTCTTTTTTAGGAAGATGGTTAAAGTAACCTTTTTTATATGAAGCCTCAAGCTGGTTTAATTTTTTCATTTGATGGCTCATTGTTGTCCAGTTTGTTAACATACCCCCTAGCCAACGGTAATTAACATAGTGACAATCAGCATTCATTGCTTCAATTGCAACTGAATCAATTGCTTGTTTTTTTGTTCCAATAAATAAAATGCTTTTTTGTGCATTTTTTTCTAAAAACGCACAAACTTTTTGTAATTGTAAAATTGTTTGAATTAAATCAATGATATGAACACCTTTCTTTTTTGTATAAATATAAGGTGCAGCTTTAGGGTTCCAATTTTTTGTTTGGTGTCCAAAATGAACACCAGCTTTAATCATTTCTGAAAGAGTTAAATGAATCATATTTTCATAGAATAATAAACAAAAACATAGATAATAAATAATTTCTATTTTTTAAGCTTCAGTTTTTTTAACTTAGTATAACCTGATTTTAAGATTATAAAATATAAATTTTAATTTAATAAAATATCATCAAATAACAAGTCATCATAGTTTTGAAGTAATTTATTCGTTTGGTCTGATAAAACAAAGGAACTTTTTGAAAATGCAGGTTTATCTGGTAAAAAACCAGTACCCGCTGGGATTAATCGACCTAATAAAACGTTTTCTTTTAAACCATGTAACCAATCAATTTGACCTTCCAGGCTAGCACGTGCTAGCACACTTGTTGTTTCTTGGAAACTTGCAGCTGATAAAAAACTTTCGCTTGTTAATGATGCAGAAGTAATACCAATAATCCATGGAAAATATTCTGCTGGTTCAGTAACTTTTTCATTATATTGTTCAATTAAGTCTAAATCAACAATTTCAGTAGCTAAAAATGGTGTTCCCCCTGGGTTCTCAATACGAACCTTTTTGGTCATCTGTTTAACAATGATTTCAATATGTTTATCTGAAATTTTAACCCCTTGCCCATGATAGATATATTGAATTTGATCAACTAAAAATAATTGTAATTTTGAAACACAAATTCGGACGGCTTTCTTTAAACCGTATTTTTCTAAATAAATTTGATAATTCTTTTCACAAATATCGAAAATAATTTTTTCGACAAAAGGACTTTTACCCTGTTTTTTTCGGCCTTCTAAAAGAGCTTCAACGCGTGGCAGACCTTGAACAATATCACCAGTTTTTGCTGTTTTATAGATTAATGAAAAAACACGTTCACCTGCTTCAACGAATTTATTTTTCTCACAGAAAAATAATGAATTATATGGCCCTAATAAAATACTACTAAATCGGATTGTTATATCTTTTCGGGTAACCATAAAAACTTGTCCTGGTATCGGAGATGAATAGTTTCCAGAAACAAGATCTCCTTGGTGAATCAATTGTCCAGGTGAAATTTGGGTTTGTAAGAAAGTATTTCTTTTAAAGAAAGGGAATTTAATTTTTGCTAAATCCGTATTCGTTAAAAATAAATTTTTTGTTTGTAGAGGTTTTGGAGATGGTTTAGTTAACCATTCCCCTTTCTGCGTACTTAACGTCACCAAACTACCATATGCGGAAACAGTTTGTTTCGAAATTAAGGTATTTGGTTTTCGTTGTGAAATATATTCAGGTAATCTCCAATTTCCATAACTTGCAGGAAGAGAGGTAAAAAATGGAGAAAACGTTTCAAAATTTAACCTTTCCAAATCATTATAAAATTTTTCAAAAACTAAACGATTTTCAACAGATAAAGGTTTTAAATTTGTACAACGAAATAATGATGGTAATGGTAGAGCTAAAGAAATATATTTCCAGCGCTGTAAAATGTTTTCAGCATGACCGAAATATGAGTATTCAAATTCTGAAATTTGAAGGCTGTAAGTTGAGTTAGCTTTTTTACTTGGAGTAAATTGAGTTAATAGAGGCTTTGAGACAGCTTTTTCACTTGCTTGAATAAGATAATTAATAGAAATTAATTCGTGTTTTAAACTAGCTTCTCTTACTTTTCTTGTAACATTCGTTAGAAGAGTAAAAGTCGGAAGAATTTTAATATTCTGGTTAGTTTTCTTTTTCAAGAACCAAGGGAATGTGTAGTTTTGAACTGAGAAAAAATAAATGTTTACAGGGCGGAAAAATAAATATGAAGTCTTTGAATATTTATTTTCATTCGTAGGCTCATACTGATTTTGTAAATTTCTAAACCTTGACTGAATTGATGATGATTGTGTTTCTTGGGTTGGTTTTGTAATTAATACCTCAAGTCTTGGTTTTCGTTTTTTCTCTTTTCCTGTTTGCCTATCAATGGAGACTTTTCCAATATTAATACGAGGTTTTGCAATATCCTTTTTTCGATTATCAAAACTAGTAGGTAAACTTTGTTTTTTATTTGAAACATCTAAAGGGAAATGCGATTCAAAAATTTCAGTATAAAAAACGTCTTCTGATACCAATTCTTTATTTGATAATTTAAAAACTGGATCCCCTTTAAAAAAGATGCTGTGATTATAGCAACCGTATTGTTGAGCTTGGGTAGATGTAAGAGGATATATTTTTCCTGGCTCGATTTTACAATTTAATTTTCTGGTATTAGCTTCATTTTGTGAAATAGATAATAACCCTGAGGCTGGAGCCAGAGATTTATATAATCGAATATTATCAGGCGTTACAAAACGAACAAATGTTAAAATTCCTGATGGTAAGGCAATTAAGTGTAAAACGGTGTTTGTAGCAAATTTAATTTGTGAAGAAAGCGTTTCTCCTTTTTGAACAAATTGTCTATATTTAATTTTGACATCCAATTCTGAATTACTTCGTAGAGAAAGCGCTTGTAGTCTTGAAAAATTTTTATTTTCTAAAGCTTGAACTTCGCTTGGTAAAAAAACAAATGTATTAATATTCTCCAATTTCTTATATTTTGAATGAAAGAAATGGAATTTCGGTTTTGTTCTCCTACGAGTTTTTGGGTAAATAAAAGCAAATGGTTGTCGTAAAGAGTATAATAGCTCTCCTCCAGAATTTGAATAAAAAGGATGGTTTAAAATTCTGGAAAAAACAAGTTGAGATTTGTTAATTTTTTCCTGGGTTAGTAGTTTTGGTCTTTTCGAATTAAAACGTAAAATATTTTCGAGACCTTTGTTTGCAGATTCAAATGAGCGTAAACTTCCTGGGATATTAGTTGTCGGAAAAATATAAAGTGGCTTATTACTTAAACCTGAAAAACTTGTTTCAAAAAATGAAAGGTGGGAAATACCATCAATATAAGAATTAATTTTCTCAAAATTATCAATGTTTACTTTTTGTTGCTCTAAAGCAATCCCCCACATTTGCTGTGATGAGTTCGTTAAGAATTGAAATTTTTTCTTAATTCGAAGTTTAAATAGCTCTTTTTGAGATGCGTTATATGAGTGGAAAAGAATAAATTTTGGGTCCGGGTGAACAAAAAGATTTTTAATAGTTGTTAGCTTTTGTCTTTCTTCTAAAAAACGGCCCTCTTTTCGTTTTTTGAAAATCTTTTTAATTTTCATCTTTGAGTTTTTATAAATCTCTAATGAATCAAAATCTTCAAAATAATTATATTTTTTGTAAGCAGTAAAAAAGAAAAAGAGGGGCTTAACATCAGTTATGTCAACAATCTTATTTTGTACACTTGTAATGGAATTCCATTCAAAAAAGCTTTTTGTAGCTTCAGAGTTAACTATTGTGTTGCTAGTTTCAATACAAGTCGGTTCATAATGTAATAATGAATTTTTTTCAATAAGATCATATTCAGTTCCAAAATTTGAACCTGTAAATGATTGGCATGAAGAAATCCAAAATGGTCGGCCCCCTGTTGGCGCAGGTACTGGAATTTTTATGGTTGCGCCAGGTTTTTCTTGATTTGTTGTATCAAAAATGCTTCCAAATGCTTTTTCAAAGGAAATCTCTCCATTCAATTCTGAATATACATTTTTTTGGATTGTTGTTTCAGCCCCCGATAAACCTGAATCTTCTTGTCCTGTATATAAATCGACTAATTTTGTACTTTTCTTAACATAAGTCCCATTTTCAACTAGAATAACTGATTTTTCTGGTAAACGTATTCTATGGACATATTTTTTCGTATCTTGTAAAAATAACGAAAATGCTTTTTTTGTTAAAAATCCACTTTTACCTAGAAGGGTACGAACATAAACCCCATCGTTTTTATGGAAAAATATTGTTCCCTCAAATGGAGCATAAATATGTTCGGTAACTTGCCCAGTAAAGACACCCCCTGTATGAAAGGTTCTCATAGTCAGTTGAGTCCCTGGTTCACCAATAGATTGAGCGGCTAAAATACCAACGGCTTCACCTAAATCAGCTAGCTTTCCACTGGCTAAATTCCAACCATAACAGTATTGACACAAAGATTTTTTTGATAAACATGTTAATGGAGAACGTACTAATAAAACTTGTGCAGATGCTTTTTTACTTAATAATTGGGCTAAGTTTGAATAAATTTGTTGGTTTCGAACAGCTAATAATTCACCTTTTTGGCTAAAAACAGGCCGAGCTAATGTTCTTCCTAATAACCGCTCTTCCACTTTTAACAAGGTTTTATCTTGTTGTTTAAGTGGAAAAACTTTAATACCATGCTTAGTATGACAATCTTTTTCTTGAAGAATAACATGATGGGCAACATCAACCAGCCTTCGAGTTAAGTATCCTGCGTCAGCGGTTCTTAAGGCGGTATCTACTAATCCTTTTCGAGCCCCATAACATGAAATAACATATTCAGTAACAGTTAAACCTTCACGGAAATTACTTAAAATTGGTAATTCAATGATTTCACCACTTGGGTTTGACATTAAACCTCGTAATCCAACTAGTTGTCGGACTTGAGATAAATTACCTCTTGCCCCCGAAAAGGCCATCATATAAACAGGGTTTAAAGGATTTGTTTGAATATAAAATTGAATAATGTCTTTTTTTAATGAATCTGTGGCAAGATTCCAAATATTTAAACTTTGCTGCAATCGTTCAACTGCAGTAATGTATCCATACATGTAACGTAACGAGGCAGCTCGTAATTCTTTACTAGCATTTGATAATAAAATTGCTTTTCTTGGTGGTATGTACAGGTCATCGATTCCTAAAGACACCCCAGCTTTTGTCGCAAATGAAAACCCAAGCGTTTTTATTTTTTCAACAAAATTAACAGTCTTTAAATAACCATGATATTCAAAAAACCATTGAATAATCTTTTTTAACTCACCTTTATCTAGTACTTTATTTGAAAAAAAGAAACCTGAAGATGATTTAGTCATAAATTTATACAAGAGGATCGTTTTGTTTTACCTATCTTATGATAGTTAATTAACGTAGAAATACCTAAAAAAAGTTTAAACAAACAATATTTTAAGTATTTGATGAAAGAAAACCCGACCTGGGGTTGTTCGAAGAAAAAAAGTTAGAGTACTAATTTGTGAAGTTTGTGCCCCATAGCTATATGGATAAGCTTGATAATTTCCCCCGGATGTTGAAAGACGACCCTGAATTAAATACTCACATTTTATATTATTATCAACTGGAAATGAAAATGGTATCCAAATTGGGGTATGAAGGCTAACTTTTGCATTATGATATGCAAGCAAAATATCTGATAAAACAAAAAAATATAAATACTCACCTCCTAGAGATCGAGATTTTTTTGGTACTGTTAGTTTTTTTATACGTTTTTTCTTTAAAAGTTTATTTTGAAAAACTGGAGTAGAGTGGGTCAAATAATATGTTCCTAAAATAATATCTTGTGTTGGAGAAACAATCGGTTGTCCATTTGAGGGAGAAACAAGATTTAATGTTGAAAGCATTAACAATCGTGCTTCGGCTTGAGCTTCTTCAGATAATGGGACATGAACTGCCATTTGGTCTCCATCAAAATCAGCATTAAAGCCTGAACAAACTAAAGGATGTAATTTTACAGATTTTCCAGGAACTAAAATCGGCTCAAAAGCTAAAATACCTAACCTATGTAATGTTGGAGCTCGATTTAAAAATACAAGGTGGTTTTCTAAAACTTCTTTAATAATTGGTAACAAAAATGATTCAGAAGAAACATAATTCGTAGCTGTGCCTTTTGAATTAGTTGAAATATTTGAATTTAATTCTGGTGTAAGGTTTTTTGGTTCCGTTGAATGAATACCAGTTTGAAGAATCCTTTTTGCTGCGTTCATATTTGCCGCAAAACCTTTTTGTAACAATTTTTGTATTAAAAAAGGTTGGAATAATTCTAAAACCATGATTTTTGGTAATCCACATTGATGTAGATGCAATTTTGGTTCAACAACAATAACTGAACGCCCTGAATAATCAACTCGTTTACCTAGAAGGTTTTTTCGAAATCTACCTTCTTTTCCTTGCAAAGCATCAGATAATGATTTTAAGGGTTGGTTACTTGAACCTAAAATAGGCGCTTTTCCCGGTGCACGACTATTATCGATTACGGCATCAACGGCGTATTGTAATAAGCGAAACTCTTCCCTTAAAATCGTATAAGGTGCCGTATCCCAGCCTAAGAAATATTTTCGAATTCGATTATTTCTATATAAAACAGTTTTATATAAATTATTTAAATCTGAAGTTGCTAATTGCCCATTTTGAACTTCAATAATTGGGCGTAAATCTGGAGGTAAAACTGGTAAATTTAATAGAATCATCCATTTTGGTTCAACCTGTGATTTTTTCAACTTTTCAATAAATCGGAGACGGCGAATCAATAATTTATACTCTGAATATTTTTCAAGTTTTGAAACTTTAAAAGGTTCAGTAAAAACCTGACCGTTTTTATCTTTCCCTTGATACCAATTTAAATTGACTTTTAATTCATTTTCAACCTCATTAATATCGAGTGTTTGTATTTTTTCATATAATGCTGCACTACCTTGTTCAAATTCTTTTAATTGACTATATGAAAACTTATGCTTCTTAAAAAACCTTTTTGATACCGATAAAGCAAAATTTTCAATCATTTCGAATTTCCGAAATACCGTCTTTTTTTCTTTAGGGTCAACGTTATTTAACATGCCCCCTAAAAAATAAACAATGAATTGGATATCGATGGATTTTAAGTCAAAAAGATATGCTAAGTAGCTTGTTCGACTTTTTAAAAACCAAACATGGACAATTGGACTAACTAGCTTAATATACCCCAATCGTTTTCTTCGGACATTAGATGTTGTCAATTGAACACCACAAAATTCACAAACAAGGTATTTCTTTTTATTTAATTTTACCCCTTTATAACGCCCACAGGCACATTCCCAATCTTTAACTGGGCCAAAAATTCTTTCACAAAATAGCCCATTAGGGACTGGTTTTTGCGTTCGGTAATTTAGCGTTTCATTTTCAGTAATTTCTCCAACTATTTCCCCATTTGGAAGCATTCGTTGTGTCCAACTCTGAATCGTTTTTGGAGAAGCTAATCGAAGACAAACAGCTGTTTTTTTCTTTTTCAATACCATAATTTTAATTATTGATGAAAAAATATTTCAAAAGTTTTTTCTTCAAAAATTTATGATGAAGAAAAAATCTTTAAATCGATACAGAGTGCGCGTAATTCGCAAATTAATACATTAAACGATTCAGGAACCTTAGGTAATGGGAAGTTTCGGTCTCGAATAAAAGAAAGGTAAGCTTCATTACGACCTTCAATATCATCAGATTTAATTGTCAATAATTCTTGAAGTGTATAAGCAGCTCCAAAACCTTCTAATGCCCAAACCTCCATTTCTCCAAATCTTTGACCTCCTTTTTTTGCACGGCCCCCTAACGGTTGCTTTGTTACTAAAGCATAAGGGCCTACTGAACGAGCATGAATTTTATTATCTACTAAATGGCTTAATTTTAACATGTAAGGGCGCCCTACCATAATTGGTTGATCAAAAGCTTCTCCTGTTCGGCCATCAAATAAACGGCTTTTTCCAGGTGAAGTTTTTTGGAAAATCCATTTATAACCAGTTTTTTTCCTAGCTTCGTAAAGTTTTGAATATACAAATTTTCTTGAGGTATGTCGGCCAAACATCTCATCAAATGCTTGAATTTTATAGCGTTGAGATAAATAAAAACCAGCAAAACCAAGTAAACTCTCATAAACTTGACCGACATTCATTCGCGATGGAATACCTAATGGGTTTAATAATAAATCAGTACATGTTCCATCTTGTAGAAAAGGCATGTCATATTGGAGAAGGATTTTTGAGATAATTCCTTTATTCCCATGTCGACCAGCCATTTTATCCCCAATTTGAATTCGACGTTTTTGAACAATAAAAATTTGAATTGTTTCTTCTTCAGTAACTTGTTGTTTTGATTTTTGTGTAAAAGGCTTGTCTGTGTTTCGATAATTTAATTTATGACCATTTTCTAAAGAAATCTTTCCATTTCCTAAATTTTTTCCTCTTTTAATTCCAACTACTCTACCCCTTGTTCCTTGAGGAGCACGATATGGTAAATACTTATATTTTCTTTCAACATCATTAAAGATTGCATACAGTAATCGAATTTCAGGAGAAGTTTCTTCTTCATATTGTGATACTCGTTTTCCAACTAAAATATCACCTTCCTCGACCCAACTTCCAATTGAAATAACTCCATTTTCATCTAAATTTAATAAACTTGATTCAGGTACATTTGGAATATCCCTAACTGTTTCCTGAATACTCGTTCCAAAACTTGAAGTTTTTTGACCTAATGAAACTTGGTAGGTATTAATATGAACAGAAGTATAAATATCTTCACTTACTAATCTTTGACTAATGATTAAAGCATCCTCAAAGTTATAACCTTCCCAAGGCAAATATGCAACACAAATATTTTTTCCAAGTGATAACTCGCCCCAACAACTTCCTTTGTTATCTAACAGAGGGGTACCTTTTTCAACCCATTCATCCTGTCGTAAAAATGTCCCTTTCCCAGCTTGGAATAAATTTCCGCCTTTATAGTATCTTGTTCTACCTGAGTGAGGTGAAAAGATTGAAACATTTGAGGAACTTGCATATGTCACTAAGCCTGATTCTTTACAAACTTCAACCGCACCGGAATCTAAAACGACTTGTTCTTCTAACCCAGTTCCAACAATTGGGCGGTCTAATTCAAGTAATGGAACTGCTTGACGTTGCATATTTGACCCCATTAAAGCTCGGTTAGCATCATCATGCTCTAAAAATGGGATTAATGCTGTAGCAATTGATAAGGGCTGGATTGGTGAAACTCCAATAAAATCAATTTCTCGCCAAAGTGCACTCGAAAAATCTTCTTTATAACGTGCAGGGAAAAGTAAGTTATTTTGATCTGATACAAGTGCTGAAGTAGGCTGCAATGCAAATAAATCTCTCTTTTTTTGAAGCACTGAACGTGAGATTATGGCACTATTTTTATGATCATATGACTTTAATACTGAAAAGATACCAGGAGAAATATCTGGTGATGCAATTTTAATATTAACCTCGTTTGAAGCAGTTAAAAATTTAGGGAAAAAAGATGTTAAGCCATTTTGAATAGAGAAAAAAGGTGTTTCAATAAATCCAAGTGAATTTGCTCGTGCATATAATGCTAAAGAACTAATCAAACCTGCATTTTGTCCTTCAGGAGTCTCGATTGGACAAATACGCCCATAAAAACTTGGGTGGATATCTCGAACAGCAAAACTGGCGCGTTCACGGCTTAATCCTCCTGGCCCTAAACAACTAATCCTTCTTTTATGAGTTACTTCTGCTAAAGGGTTTGTTGTATCCAATAATTGAGATAATGGCGAACTGCTAAAAAGATTTTGAAAATTCTTTGTCATCTTTACACGTGAACGTGAAGAAAACAATGGGCTAAGGTTGCCTTTTTGTTGTATTTCTTGAGTTAAGTTTTGTAGTGAAGCTTTAGACGTAAGCTTAATTAATTTTTGTGCTGGTTGTTTTTTGTTAGCCTTTATATATTCTTCACAGACTTTTAAAGTTCGTGAAAAAAAGATAAATAGTGTAGCTATAAATAAAGAAATTAAATAATTTAATTCAGTAATTAATTGTAAAGATAGATAAATTATATAATTTGAAAAATTCTGAATTGTTTGTGGTGTAAGCTTATTTACCTGGGATTTTGTTGGTGTTGCATTAATTGGATTTTGTTGATAAATTTCTTTATTTTGAAATTGATCATTAAAATCCATTAATTTCACTTGATCATTTAAATCTTTTAAATATGTATATATTTGATCTTGATAAACTTCACCAATTGATTTAATTCGACGGTTTTTTAAATGATCAATATCATCAATTTCACCAAAACCAAATTCTAATTGAATCATATAATTTAATGCTTTCACCAAATCAAACATTGTTAAAGTGTGAAGGTCAGTAAATTCATGTTGATTTAATTTTTTATTAATTTTATAACGCCCTGCTTGACTTAAGTCATATTTTAATGGATTCATAAAATTATGAATAATATAGTCTTCAGGGGGCAAAAATGGAAAGTTTTTAAATAAAGTATTATAGTTCCATGGATCTAGATCTCTATGAATACGGCGTAAACAATAACTAGCTTTTTCCGTAATAATTGGTTCTAGGCGATAGGTTGGACTTAAAAAGAAAAAAGATTGAATATGTTTTGCTAAAAATTGGTCAGTACAACCAAAACCTTTTAAAAAAAACAAAATATTGGTTTTTTCATATTTGTCAACTCGAACCATTATTCGTTTTTCATAACGATGTTTTTCTTTTTCTTTTTCACGCTCTAAACGTCTTTTTTCTTCGTCCGTATTTAAACGCTTTCGTCCACGCTTTTGCTCTTTTTGTAATTTTAATAACTTAATTTGATAATTAAGCCGTTTTTTTGGCGACATTTGCCACATAAGTCGCTCTAGATCTTGTTCTAATATAGTTTGTCGTATTTTTCTTTATCGGATTTCTGTTTCAAATTTTAGCCACTTTCCTCGTTTTGATAAAAAAGTTGTGCTATATTTCCTTCTACCTTTATGATCTAGTTTTAAATCAAAATAAACTCCAGGGCTTCGAACAATTTGATTAATATAAACACGAGATAAACCTTTAATTAGGAACGTCCCTCGACCTGTCATTAGCGGAATTTCACCTAATTGATAACGACGCGGGCGAATTTTAAGGAATGAACCATTTTTTAAAAACATTTTTACCGTTACACCGACAGAATATGTTTTTCCTTGTTCTGCGGCTTCAACTACCTGTAAACTAGGCGGTAAATATTTTAAAGTCTGTGGTTGAAAATTAATACTAGATAAATTCTTCGAATCATATAAAGTTGAAAACTTTGTTAGTTCTTCAAAAATTCCTTGATGAAGAAACCAAAAAAAACTAGTTCTTTGAATTTCAATTAAATCGGGGAGAATTATTGGTGAAACTTTTTGATTCATTTAAAAATTTTGGTTTCAAAAAATAATTTATGTTGTCAATCTGTTATTAATTATAATATTAATAATACTCTTTGGTATTGTACATAAATTTTGAAAATATTCGTAAAAAAGTATATAATTAATGTATATAAATGGGATTGTAGTTCAATTGGTTAGAGCACCGCTCTGTCACAGCGGAAGTTGCGGGTTCGAATCCCGTCAGTCCCGAAATAAAAAAAGTACTTTTATCTCAAAATATATTTTGAGATAAAAGTACTAATAGAGTTTTATGCTACAAAAGATAATATTTCATCTTCTTGAATAAAAGATGGCGTTGATAATGTAGCTGTAGATAAATGAATATTACGTCGTAATGGTCGAGTTACAATTTCTAAAATATCACGAGCAGAATTAAATCCATGAATTTGAGCAAAAGTAAATTCAACAGACCATTTGGTTGTTACATTCCGTGCTTCTAAAGGGTTAGCATGAGCCATTCCGGTAATCACTAAATCTGGGCACAATTCACGGATACGTTGAATTTGGTTATAACTATCAGGCTTTTCAACAATTCGTGGAAAAGGGACCCCTTTTTCTTGACAAGTTGTTTTTAATAACGTTAATTCAGCGGATTGATAACGTTTATCTAAATATGGTATCCCTATTTCATAAACTATCATTCCACAACGTAAGAAAAATCGTGCTAACGAAATTTCTAAAAGATTATCTCCCATAAAAAATACCGATTTCCCTTCAATAAAAGTGACAAAATCGGCTAATGTTTCCCAAATGTGCTGAGCTGTTTTTTCTAAACCACTAGGTGTAATATTAAAAACGGAACAAATTTTTTCAATCCATGCCTTTGTTCCATCTGGCCCAATTGGAAAAGGCGCACTGATAAAACGGCATTTTCGGCGCCGCATTAAAATAGTTGCAGTTCTGCTTAAAAAAGGGTTAATACCACTGATAAATGTATTTTTTGATATCGTTGGTAAATCAGAATAATTACGTGAAGGTAACCATCCATGTACATGTATCCCTTGTTTTTTAAGTTCTAAGGTTAATTGAGTACAAATAGAATCTGAAACTGACCCAAATAAAACTAACTGAGGTTTTGAGCCTGGGTTTTTTAATTCAGGACAACGGTAAGCTAAAGCCGCTAAGACCGTATCTTCACCTTGTGTAAAAGCATAATCTAGGCCATTAGCACGTGCTACAACAATTGGCACATTTAGCTCTTGCTCTAATTTTGGCGCAATCCCCTCTAAATCCATTTTAATAATTTCAGTTGTACACGTCCCAATCCAAACGATAACACTTGGGTTTTGAGTTTCTTTAATTTGATAACAAAGCCTTTTTAATTCTTCATAGTCATTTAATTGGGCAGAAACGTCCGCTTCTTCTAATTCAGCCATTGCGTATCGGGGCTCAGCAAAGATCATAACACCCAACGCATTTTGTAAGAAATATCCGCAAGTTTTTGTTCCAATTACTAAAAAAAAGCTGTTTTCAATTTTTTGGTATAACCAAGATACACAACTAATTGGACAAAATGTATGATAATTACCAGTCTCACATTCAAAAGTTAAATCTGTCGAGCTAGAAAAGTTTGTCATGTAAAAATAAATATTTGCCTAGTCAAGTAAAAATTTAAGTATCGAGCATACTTTAAGTGTGTTTTAAACAAATAAAAAAGAAGAATCTGTTTCCGGTTTTGGTGATTCTTGATCTTGCTGTAAGTAAAAATCTGATAGTAAACAAAACAATTCACGATCAGCTACTTCAATTGGTACAGTTCCTTCTGGTTCAGCTAATAATTGATCTGCAATATTTAAGTAATAGTCACACACATAAGCTAAACCTGGGTCTTTTTCAGCCATTTCAAACAATGTTTTACCTTTTACTCGAGAAATTCGGATATCTTCAATTAATGGTAATACTTCTAAGATTGGCATTGGGCAAGCTTCAACATATTTTTCGATTAAATCTCGTTTTGAAGTACGATTACCAATTAAACCTGCTAAGCGTAAAGAGTGGGTGCGGGATTTTTCACGAACAGAAGCTGAAATACGGTTTGCAGCAAATAATGCATCGAAACCGTTATCTGTAATAATAATACAATAGTCAGCATAATTTAATGGGGCTGCAAATCCACCACAAACAACATCCCCTAAAACATCAAAAAGAATAATATCATAATCAAAAAAGGCATTTAATTCCTTCAATAATTTTACTGTTTCGCCGACAACATAACCACCACAACCAGCACCAGCTGGGGGGCCACCAGCTTCGACGCAAGCAACACCACCATATCCGGAATAAATGACATCTTCTGGCCAAATATCTTCGTAATGATAATCCATTTCTTGTAACGTATCAATAATCGTGGGAATTAAAAAACCAGTTAATGTAAATGTACTATCATGTTTTGGATCACAACCAATTTGTAAAACTTTTTTTCCTCGACGAGCTAATGCAATAGAAATATTACAACTCGTTGTTGATTTACCAATTCCACCTTTACCATAAACTGCTAATTTCATATATTTAAATTCTTTTAAAATGTCATTCACAAATACTATTTAAGTATACTGTTTTTTAATTTAAATAACTATAAAAAAATGAATATTCATTTTTTTATAGTTATTTAAATTAACTTGAATACGTTTTAGAAGATTGGCTTTTTTCTTTTTCTAAATGAGAAAAAAATGAAATAGCCCGAATTACTGCTTTTTTTCGACAAGAATCTAAATTTGTGGATAAGTGAGAAAATTTATATTTTTTTGTTTTTAATGCGACTTTTAAAACTAATTGATATCGATTTTCGTCAGAATCAAATAAGGTATCAATTGAATCCAAGAAAGATTGATGTGAAAAAAAACGTGATGATTCTTTTTCAGGTGAAAAAAGTTGTGTTTGTTCCATAAATTTTGGTTATTTCAATTAAAAAAATAAATTTCCTACAAAACCTTTCACAGCACCAAACCAATTTTTATATGGTTTATTTAAATTAATAATTGTATCTGTTTCTCCAATTAAACGGCGTGCGGCGTTTTCAAATGCAATACCAGAGATAGATAAATTTTTTCGTAGAACAATTGGTTGCCCACGATTTGTTGCAATAATTACATTACGATCCTCTGGGATAGCAGCAAGGAGTGGTAAACCTACCATTTCTTGAACATCACGAACTGACATCATATCATTACTTTTAATCATATCAACTCGGACTCTATTAACAATTAATGATATTTTATAAATCCCTGTTGCTTCTAAAACTCCAGCGGCTCGGTCTGCATCACGCAAAGCGGTAATCTCAGGGTTTGTAACAATAATCGCTTCTGTGGCTGAAGTAATTGCATTTAAAAACCCAGTGTCAATTCCAGCAGGTGCATCAATTAATACATAATCAAAACAGCGATCTTTTAATGAATCAATTAAAAGATCCATGTTCTGTTGACTAACATTATAGCGCTGTCGTGTTCGTGAAAGTGCTAATAAATATAAATTTTCTAGTCTTTTATCGCGGACAAATGCTTGCTCAAGCAAACATTCTCCAGCAAAGACTTCAGTTGCACTAAAGATCATTCGTCGCTCTAAACCTAAAAGCAAGTCTAAATTACGTAAACCAACATCAGCATCGATCAAAATAACTTGTTTACCTAGACGAGCTAATGACATTCCTAAATTTGCTGTAATTGTAGTTTTTCCAACGCCTCCTTTTCCTGACGCAACAACAATTACACGTGTCTCAGTCTTTCCTCTTTCAGCTCTTCCTTGTGTTGCCTCCATAAATATAAGTATAATTCTTTCTTATAACCCTTTCTTAATTTATGAAATAAAAAAGAAATTTTTTTATATTAATACTATAAGTTATAAGGAATATTTTAAAATAAATACTAAAAATATGTTATACTATAAATATTATAAATAATATGATTAAAACTGGCGGGTGTAGCCAAGTGGTAAGGCAATGGATTGTGACTCCATCATTCGCGGGTTCAAACCCCGTCATTCGCCCATAAAAAATATAAATGTTATTATATATATTTTTAAATCATCTAAATTTATACAATAATTAATAAGTATACTAACTTCTGATTAGTATTTTTTAATAAACACACTAACCAGAAGCCATTATTAGATTTAAACAACAAATGAGTTTAAAATTCCAACTAAGAATACTAAAAGAAGCCAAACCCCTAATCCAGAAAAAACTGTTTGCTTTAGTGTTACTGAGTTAGTAGGAGATGCTAATACTACAGGTACTCCAATAACAAGTAGAAACGAAACACCGATTAATCCAAAAACTGCTAATTGAAAAAGAAAAAGCATAAAATAATTGACCCCTTAAATCAAGATTTTATAATCTTTTTTCCTACGATATATAGGAATAGTTGAGACATAGTAAATTTTAACTATGTAAATATTCTTCTTAAAAAAGTATAGAACTAAAATGTTATACTTTTTTTTTACCAAAATAAAAAAAAATTTATTTATTTCTGTTTTATAAAACAGAAAGTTCTAAATTTTTAGAAGATTATTTCTAACTATTAAAAGATAAATATCGAAAACTATTTCATATTATACACTCTTTTTTTGGTTTTAACCACCTTCTTTCCTAGGTATAAAATGAATAATAAGTAAATTCATTGTTTATTTTTTCGGAATTGAAGAAGAATAGTAAAAAATATCAGAGAAATTTGAATCATAAAGAAAACGCTTTTTGGTAAAAGGTTGGGTACCAACTGCGGAACCTTTTGATGTGAAAGATGCGTTTTTTTCTTGAAATATTGAACGTTTATAAAGCGTTTTTCGAAGAGAAAAGTTTTGAAAAATAAAGAAAAAAACACTTCCAGATAATAATAATTGTTCAAATAATAAAATGGGATCTAAACGCCAGCCTTCAAATAAAACAACACTTCCTCCTAATAACCCAATTGATGCAAAAAAAACATCTGAATCTTCAGATAATTCTGGTTGAAAAACTCTTTGAAAATAAAGAAAAAAAGCACCTAAGAGAATTGAAATACCAAGAAAAAAATGGGATTGAACAATAATATTAATCATACGCTATTTTTTGCTGCATATAAAATTTCGCGGGTAATAACATTTACATTTGCTTTAATAGCAAATTTTTCAACATTTCGTTTAACCTTTCCACGAACAAAGCCTGGGATATTTTGTAATTCTTTTAAACTCTCTTCATCCCATTCACATTGTCCAAGATTTTCAGATTGTGTTTCAAGCACTGGAGATGTATCGTGACCCCCAAAAATTTCTAAAAGATGATCTTCCATTCCAAGAGTAAATGAATTATAAATTAAATCTGCAATTTGGTTTGCTCCTTCATACCCAAAAAATGGTCTATAACCTAAAGGAAAATTTTGAATATGAACAGGCGCAGAAATAACTCCACAAGGAATCCCCAGCTTTTTTCCGCTATGGCGCTCCATTTGCGTTCCAAAAATTGCAGCTGGTTCATAATGAGCAATAACTTTATTTACTTCATTAAAATCATCCGTAATTATAAATTCTTGGCAATACCCTTGTAACTGTTCACGAAACCAATCAGCGTCATGTTTACAGTATGTTCCTGCACAAGCAACAAAAACACCCATTTCTTTTACAAGAAGTTTTGTCATTGCAACAGCATGAGTAACATCACCAAAAACAACAACTTTTTTACCGGTTAAATTTTGGCAATCAATTGATTTTGAGAACCACCCCGAATGGGAGAAAAATTTAGTTTGTTGTGTAATATATTTTGTATAATTTGGTTTTGCCTTTTCCCAGTCTTGAAGTTTTATTGACTTATTGGGAATTGTAGCGGTAACCTCTGTAAGAATATTTTCAATATCTTGAATCCAACGTGAAGTTTCACTGGCACCCATTGGTGTTCGGGCGAGATATGGCATATCAAAATTATTTTTTAAATATTCCCCACATAATAAACCCTGTTCCCTGTAGGGGATAATGTTAAACCAAGCTTTTGGAATTGATTTAATATCACTAATTTCTGCATTTTCAGGAAAAATGTTTAGAATTTCGATATTTAAATCATTTAAAATACGTTTTAATTCACGTAAATCATGATTGGTATGAAACCCTAAAGTACAAAATCCGAATAAATTGACTGAAGGGGTTTCAGTTTTCTGAATAAGAAAATTTGGGGTTTTCTTTTCTTTTTCTAAATAATATTTAATGATTTGTTCTAATGTGCGATCAGCTGCCTGAAATTCATTTACTCTATAATGATTTACATCGGCTAGTAATACATCAGTTGAAACCGTATTTTTAGTTTGTTCAACGAAATTTGTTAGATCTTCTTGTAAAATGCTTGATGTACAAGTAGGTGTTAATAACACTAAATCGGGTAAATCAGATTTGATTTTTTTAATTGTATTTTCAACAACTTTTACTTGAGAACCTTTCGCTAAAACATGTCGATCAACAATACTTGTTGTAACAGGTGTAAAATCGCGACTTCTTTCAAGCATTGAGCGCATTACATTAAAATAATCATCACCTAATGGCGCATGCATAATCGCATGAACGTTTCGAAATGAGCTAGCAATTCTTAATGTACCAATATGGGCAGGACCGGCATACATCCAATATGCTAATTTCATAATAAATAATAATTTTATAAACTATAAAAAATTCTTTTTTATAGTTTATAAAATTATTATTTATTGTTTTTTGAGATTACCGGAAAAATGAAAATATCGATATGTAAATAGAGTTAAAGAAAATACTCAGTGAAGTTAATGTTATTTTCATAATTTTCATTTTTGAAAATTGGTTTAGAAACAACACTTTCTTTTTTCACTTTTTGTACTTGGTTAATAAAATCTGTCACACGAGTTTCATAAAACACGGTAAACGTTTTTGGGTAACACCCAAATAATAGCACTGGAACAAATAATGCACTACAAATGAATAATTCGCGTGGACTTAAATCAATTAGATTTTTCTTGAATTCTCTATCTGTTAGTACAGTTTGCTTTTTATCTTTTAAAAGATTTTTTACATCCACCTGTTGCTGCGGGCTAATAGCTGACTTAATATTTACTCGTGCTGTAGCTAAGCGTGCTTGAACCCCTGTATCAGCTGTATAGCTAAAAGAATCAAGTGAAAGGTTATTTGAGCTAGCTAATGCTGTATCAAAAGTTGAGAGAGAAATAAAATCTTTTTTTATTTCAGTTTCATCTGTTTGCATAACAATACTCTTTGGACCTGTAAACACTTGTCTTAGCATTGAAATTAAATAAATCGGGGTTAAAATAATACAAATTGCTTCAAATAAGGTAACATAAATGCGGATTGCTAATGGGTAGAAAGAACTCATACTAAATCCAAAGAAAACCATTAATTCAGCTACAAAACCACTTAACCCAGGTAAAGCAAATGAAGCGAAACAAAATGCCATAAAGAAGGCAAAAGTCTTTGGTAATTTAACAGATAAACCACCAAGATCTTTAACTAATAATGTTTGTGTTCTATCGTATAGAGATCCTACTAAGAAGAATAACCCTGAACCAATTAATCCATGTGATACCATTTGGAACATTGCCCCTTTTAACCCTAAATCATTCATAGCAGCTAACCCAATTAAGATAAATCCCATATGAGAAATTGATGAGAAGGCAATTTTACGTTTTAAATCTTGTTGAGCAAAACAACTAAAAGAGGCATAAACTAAATTCACACACCCACTTAATGCTAAAATAGGGCTGCATAATAAATGAGCAATTGGAAAAATTTGCATGTTAATACGAATCAAAGCATAAGCTCCCATTTTTAGAACAATCCCGGCTAATAGCATACTAACAACTGTTGGTGCTTGCCCGTGCGTATCAGGTAACCATGTATGTAATGGAATTGATGGAATTTTAACTAGGAATCCTAATAAGAAACAAATATATAAACAAAGCTCTAAATTAAATGAATATTGTTTATAAGCAAGATCATGAAATGAAAACGCTGGCCCACTGACATCTGGCAATGAGGAAGTTCCAAAGAATGCCATGCCTAGAATCCCAAGTAAAATAAATAAGGAACTTACAGCTGTATATAAAATAAATTTATTAGATGCATATAAACGCTTTTTACCTCCAAATATAGCAACTAATAAATAAATCGGTACTAGTTCAAACTCCCACATAAAAAAGAATAAAAGCGAGTTTTGAGCCGAAAATACACCTAATTGCGCAGTATATAATGTTAAAAGAAAAAAATAAAACAATCTTGTTTTTCGCCGAACGGGCCACGCCCCTACTAAAGCCAACGTTGTAATAAAACACGTTAAAAATAATAATGGAAATGAAAACCCATCAATTCCAACATCCCAATCTAAAGATAAAAAGGGAATCCAATTGAATTTTTCTTGTAATTGCAAAGTTCCAAGAGAATAATTATAAGAGGAAGAACATAAAAAACTAAAGCTAATAAAAGTTAGTAGCCCAATTATGATACTAAACCAACGGAAGTATTTCTCTTTTGTTCTAGGAAAAAATGGAAAGAAAAGACCTGACGCAAAAGGCAATAAAATTGTCGCGCTTAATAAAGGTACTTGAAGCATAAAAAAAAGACTATAAATTTAGGAGAAAAAATTATATAATATATATATATTTATTTATGGGGTGTCGCCAAGCGGTAAGGCAACTGGTTTTGGTCCTGTCATTCGGAGGTTCGAATCCTTCCACCTCAGTTACACATGAAAAAATCATTTTACTATAAATTAATAATTTCTATCTTTTCCAATATTTTTGAGCTTAGTAGGATTCGAACCTACATTAAAAACTTAGAAGGTTTTGGTCCTATCCCTTAGACGATAAGCTCATTTTTACGTTAATTTATTATAAAAAAAAAATGCAATTTGAAAAATTTTAATTTTCTCTTGCATAATGTTTTATAAGTTTAACATAAAAATGCTCTTACCAACTAAAAGGTATTAGGATAATTTAAAACATAAAGTAAAAAAATAGGTTATAAGCAATAACAAATAAAACTAATGAAACTTGTAATGAACCTGTTGTTGTATACTTTAATGACTCACCAATTGAAATTGTACCCAGGCTCGTAAAGTTAACAATTCCATCAAAAAATAATTGATCAAATTGAGCAATAAAACTGCTAAATCGTTTATACCCTCCAATAAATTGCATTCCAATAAAATCAAAGAACCATTTGTTTTGGAATAATGTTTTAATAGTAGTAAAAGCGCTACCTGCACTATTTCGTAGAATTTCTTGGAAAGGAAGATTTGACGAAGAATAATAAAAGATGGAACTACCTGCACCTAAAACAGAGATAAAAATAGAAATTAAGATAAATGGTAATAACTCACCAAAATTTTCTGATTCTGCTAAATGATTAGGGAATAAAAACGTATTGAAGTAATTTGCAAATGGTGTTTGAATAAATCCAAGAAAAATTGTAGGTACACAAAGTAAACCTAATGCAATCAACGTGTTTCGTTTTGATTCAGTTGGTTGAATTGGAAGTTCATCGAAATTTAAATTAACCATTGCTGGGGTTGTTGCTTGGTCCTTTGTCAGAGGGCCTTTCAATGTAAAATCAAACTTTGTTTCTTCAAATGTTACAAAATAAATTTTAAACATATAAAAACTTGTAATCCCTGCAGTAAGCCAAGCTACAAACCAAAGACTTGTATGGTTTTCAAGAACTCCAAATAATAAATCATCTTTTGACCAAAAACCTGCAAAAGGAGGAATACCTGATAGTGAACAAGTTCCCACTAAAAAGAAAAAACTTGTAAGAGGCATATATTTCTTTAAATTCCCCATTAAATAAATGTTTTGGTTTTTTGCCGGGTTAAATCCTAAAACTGGTTCAGCATTTTGAATAACACTTCCTGCAGTTAAGAACAATAAAGCTTTTGAATATGCATGCGTGAAAAGATGGAATAAACTAGCGGTATACAAGCCACTTCCTAGCCCCATCACAATATAACCAAGTTGGGAAATTGTTGAATAAGCCAAAACCTTTTTTAGATCTGTCTGTCTCACGGCACTTGTCGCCCCAACAAAAGCAGTAGCAGTCCCAATAATTGCAACAAAAGACATGAATTCTGGAAATTGGTTGAAAACTGAAAATAAACGACCAAATAAAAATACACCAGCTGTAACTAGAGTTGCAGCGTGGATTAATGCCGAAATTGGTGTTGGTCCTTCCATTGCATCAGGTAACCAAATATGGAATGGAATTTGGGCTGATTTTGTCATAATGCTTAAAAAGAAACAAAAACATAATACACCAATCCAAAATAGAGTTACAGCATCACCTGTTTCATTAATCGCATAAAAAAAGTTTCGCAGTGTTATAAAACTTGAACTTCCTGTTAAATAATAGAAACCTAAAATACCAAGGAAAAAACCACAGTCACCAACTCTGTTTACAACGAATGCTTTTTGGCACGCATCAGCGGCAGTTGGGCGAGTAAACCAAAAACCAACAAGTAAAAAAGAGCAGATTCCGATTAATTCCCAGAAAAAGTAAAGTTGTACTAGATTTGGACTCATGACTAAACCAATCATTGATGCAATGAATAAGTTTAGGTAAGAAAAGAATCTTACAAACCCATAATCATAAAACATATAGTTGATTGTATACAACATAACACAAAACCCAACGCTAGTTACTAAAACTAACATACACGAGGTTAAAGGATCAATAAATAATCCCATTTCAAGTAAAATATTACTTGTTTTTAACCATTCTAACGTTAGTGTATAGGGTGGATCTTGGTTATATTGACTTAAAAGAAAAGTACAAGATAAAAGAAATGCTCCAACCATCCCAACTAATGAGAAAGTTGAGTAAAGGTTTCTCAAATTTTGTGTTGCTTTTTGGAAAAAGAGAAGCCCAGTAATTCCGATTAGAAAATTTAAAAATGGAATAAATGGGATTAACCAACTTACAAAGTACAATGAATAAATCATAGAATTATTTTTATGTAAATATTCGACTAATCTCAAAAAAAATTAATAAGTAAAAACTTAAAAATTATCACTATTAAATTTTATTTGATATATAATATATTTTCAAATATTTAAGAAAACAAAAAAATTTTGAGAAAAGAAGGGATTTTTTTAGTATTTATTATATTAGTTTTATAACAGATAAAAATTATTTCTTTGCCATAAATTAAAAAGTTTTAAAACTTTTTAATTTATGGCAAAGAAATAATTTTTATGTAATGATAGTTCTTACTATCATTACATAAAAATTAACGCTTTTTATCCAAACTTTCCAGATGTTGAAGCAAGTAGGAATGCAGCGTATGTAAATACAAACCCAACACCAAAATGCACAAGACCTACTAAACGGGCTTGCACAATTGATAATGCAACTGGCTTATCTTTCCAGTAAACAAGGTTTGCTAATGGAGTACGCTCATGTGCCCAAGCTAATGTTTCAATTAATTCTTGCCAGTATCCACGCCAAGAGATTAAGAACATAAATCCAACCGCCCAGATAAGATGAGCAAATAGGAAAATCCAAGACCAAACAGATAAACTGTTCATTCCAAAAGCATTGTACCCATTAATTAACTGTGATGAGTTAATCCATAGGTAATCTCTGAACCATCCTAATAAATATGTTGATGACTCATTGAATTGTGATGCACTTCCTTGCCATAAAGCTAGATGCTTCCAATGCCAGTAATATGTTGTCCAAGCGATTGTATTAAGCATCCAGAAAACTGCTAAGTAGAAAGCATCCCATGCAGAAATATCACATGTACCTCCTCGACCTGGTCCATCACAAGGGAAACTGTATCCAAAATCTTTCTTATCTGGCATTAGTTTCGAACCACGAGCATCTAATGCACCTTTTACAAGAATTAGTACAGTTGTATGAAGTCCTAATGCAATAGCATGGTGAACAAGGAAATCACCAGGACCAATTGCGAAGAATAAAGAGTTAGACTCATCATTAATAGCTTCTAACCAACCTGGTAGCCAAATGTTTTTAGCTGCTAATGTTGTTAAAGCATCTGATGAAGAAAGGAATACTTGGAATCCATAAAGTGACTTACCATGCGCAGCTTGAATAAACTGAGCAAAAATTGGCTCAATTAGGATTTGCTTCTCTGGAGTACCAAACGCTTGCATAACATCGTTATGACAATATAAACCAAGTGTGTGGAATCCTAAGAAAAGTGAAACCCAACTTAGATGTGAAATAATTGCTTCCTTATGATCTAGGATTCGAGCTAAAACATTATTTTGGTTCGCAACTGGATCATAATCACGAATTAAGAAAATAGCTCCGTGAGCAAAAGCTCCTGTCATGATGAACCCAGCAATGTATTGGTGGTGAACATATAAAGCAGCCATTGTTGTGAAATCTTGCGCTAAGAATGCATATGGTGGAAGTGCATACATATGTTGAGCAACAAGAGAACAGATTGTTCCTACTGATGCAAGCGCTAAAGCTAATTGCATGTGTAGTGAGTTGTTTAATGTATCATAAAGCCCTGAATGCCCTTGCCCAAGTGAGTTTGATGGTGGCTTATGAGCTTCAAGAATATCTTTAATATTGTGACCAATACCAAAGTTTGTTTGATACATATGCCCAGCTAAAATAAACACAACAGCAATAGCTAAATGGTGGTGAGCCATGTCTGTTAGCCATAAACTTTGAGTTTGTGGGTGGAAACCTCCAAGGAATGTAAGGATTGCTGTACCAGCATCTGTCCCTGTTCCAAATTGGTGTGTTGAAAGGTCAGGATTTTGTGCATAAACAGCCCAATTTCCTGTAAAGAATGGTTGTAAACCTGCCGGGTGTGGTGGACTTGTTAGTAAATTATTCCAGCGAACATGAACTCCACGTGACTCAGGAATTGCTACGTGAATTAAATGCCCTGTCCATGCTAATGAACTAACTCCAAATAAACCAGAAAGGTGGTGGTTTAAACGTGATTCTGCATTTTTGAACCAGGCTAAAGATGGCTGGAATGAAGGCTGTAAATGTAGCCAACCTGCAAATAGCATAGTTGCAGCTAGAACAATTAAGAAGAAAGATCCTTCTAATAGTTCCATGTTTGATCGCATTCCAATTGTGTACCAGAATTGGTAAACTCCTGAAAAACAAATGTTAATTGGTCCTGATGCTCCACCACGGGTATAAGCTTCAACAGCTGCTTGCCCAAAATGTGGATCCCAAATTGCATGGGCAATTGGACGAATGTGAAGAGGATCTTGGCACCATTGCTCGAAGTTACCTTGCCATGCAACATGGAAAAGGTTTCCAGCCGTCCATAAAAAGATAATTGCTAGTTGTCCAAAATGCGAAGCAAAAATCTTTTGATACAGCTTTTCTTCTGTCATACCATCATGACTTTCAAAGTCATGTGCTGTTGCTAAAGCAAACCACAGACGACGCGTTGTTGGGTCATCGGCTAAAGCTTTACTAAATTTTGGAAATTTATGAGTCATAATTTTTTAAAATTTTCTTTAGATAAAACTCAATTTTGAGTTTTAGTACTAATGTTTAATGTATTAAGGTTTGAGCCTTAAAAGTGAATTTATCCAATAGCACAAATACGAGCAAGGAAGAATGCCCAAGTTGTACAAATACCACCTAGAAGGTAGTGAGCTAAACCTACAGCACGCCCTTGTGTAATACTTAGAGCTCGTGGTTGGATAACTGGAGCTACCTTTAACTTGTTGTGTGCCCATAGAATTGACTCAATAAGTTCTTGCCAGTATCCACGTCCACTGAATAAGAACATTAAACTAAATGCCCAAATAAAGTGTGCTGCTAAGAACATTAGTGAATAAGCTGATAATGCAGAACCGTACCCTTGAAGTACTTGAGATGATTGTGCCCATAAGAAGTCACGAAGCCAACCATTAATAGTATTTGAACTTAAAGCAAAGTTTCCACCTGTAATGTGTGAAATTCCTTTTGCTGTTACGTTACCCCAAACATCTGACTGCATCTTCCAACTGAAATGGAAAATTGCGATAGAAATTGAGTTATACATCCAGAATAATCCTAAGAAAATGTGATCCCAAGCTGAAACCTGACAAGTACCTCCTCGTCCTGGACCATCACATGGGAAACGGAAACCAAGGTTTGATTTATCTGGGATTAAACGAGAACTTCGAGCGTATAATACACCTTTTAGAAGAACTAAAACAGTAACGTGAATAGTAAACGCATGAATATGGTGAACCATAAAGTCTGCAGTTCCTAAAGGGATTGGCATCATAGCAACTTTGTTTCCAACAGCGATAACATCACCTCCCCAAGTTGCACTTGTACCAGCTAATGCATTTGGTGCTGTTTGTGCGATAGTTTCAAAATGAGTATGTTGAATCCATTGCGCAAAGAATGGTTGTAATTGAATTGCTGTATCTGAGAACATATCGTTTGGACGTCCTAACGCACTCATTGTATCGTTATGAATATAAAGACCAAAACTATGGAATCCTAAGAAAATACAAACCCAGTTTAAATGCGCGATAATTGTATCTCGGTGACGGATTACACGATCTAAAACATTGTTGTAGTTTGTTGTTGGGCTATAATCACGAACCATGAAAATTGCTCCATGCGCTGCAGCTCCACAAATACAAAATCCACCAATCCATGTATGGTGAGTAAAGATTGATAATTGAGTTGCATAATCTGTCGCAATATATGGGTATGGTGGCATAGCGTACATATGATGCGCTACGATAATTGATAGTGATCCAAACAGGGCTAAGTTAATCGCTAGTTGCGCGTGCCATGATGAAGTTAATGTTTCATAAAGACCTTTGTGCCCTTCACCAGTGAATGGTCCACGGTGAGACTCAAGGATTGTTTGTAAGCTGTGTCCAAATCCCCAGTTTGTACGGTACATATGACCTGCAAGGATAAATAATACTGAAATTGCTAAATGGTGATGAGCAATATCAGTTAACCAAAGTCCTCCTGTTAGTGGGTTTAAACCACCTTTAAATGTTAGGAAATCCTGGTAAGCTGACCAGTTTAATGTCCAGAACGGCATCAGCCCTTGTTCAAAACCAGGGTAAATTTGAGCCATTAAATCACGGTTTAGAAGGAATTCGTGAGGAAGTGGAATTTCTTTTGAATCAATTCCAGCGTCTAAAAGTGCATTAATTGGAAGAGCAACATGAATTTGGTGCCCAGCCCACGCTAATGAACCTAATCCTAATAATCCTGCTAAATGGTGGTTTAGCATTGATTCAACGTTTTGGAACCATTCTAATTTTGGTGCAGCTTTGTGGTAATGGAACCATCCAGCAAAGAACATAAGGAAGGCACAAAAAACACCACCCATTGCTGTACTGTATAATTGAAGTTCACTTGTGATTCCAGCAGCACGCCATAATTGGAAGAAACCAGACGTAACTTGAATTCCTTGGAATCCTCCTCCCATATCACCATTTAGGATTTCTTGGCTAACAATTGGCCAAACTACTTGAGCACTTTGCTTAATGTTAATTGGATCATTTAACCAAGCCTCATAGTTTGAAAAACGTGCTCCATGGAAGTACATTCCACTTAGCCAAAGAAAAATAATACCTAATTGCCCGAAATGAGCACTAAATACCTTTCTTGAAATATCTTCTAGATCCGTTGTATGGCTATCAAAATCATGGGCATCTGCGTGAAGATTCCAAACCCAAGTTGTTGTTGTTGGTCCTTTTGATAAAGCTCTTGAAAAATGTCCTGGCTTAGCCCATTTTTCAAAAGAAGTAGGGACAGTGTTTCTATCAACTACTACTTTAACAATTTTAGCCTCTTGTTTCGGTGGACTAATTGTCATAGAAAATAAGTTGTTCAATTATAGAAAATGCTTCAAGCTACTAAATTTCTTTTGTTTAATAAAAGAAGTTATAATCTATCTTTATTATATCATAGAATAGATACGCCTATGGTACCCTTGGTTATTTTTTCGAGCGAGGAGGGAGTTGAACCCCCGACACCATGGTTCGTAGCCATGTGCTCTATCCACTGAGCTACACGCTCTCTAACTTATTAAAAATAAGTTAAAGGTTAAAATATTATATTTAAGAAGATAAAACACAAAAGCATTTTTCATCTCCCCAGGTAGGACTTGAACCTACGACAGTTCGATTAACAGTCGAATGCTCTACCACTGAGCTACTGAGGATTTTTTAAGATATAATATTTATAATCTTTCTTAATTCTAAGTATAGAATAATTTCTCTGTATTGTCAAAAAAAATAATTTTTTCTTGAACATTATCAAATTATATATGCTACAATATACTAAAGTTCTTTTATTCTTCTATATGGTATAGATACAAAAAGAATGTAGCTTAATATTACCAGAGTTTAAAAAGAGTTTTTTATGTTTGTTTTTCAAAATTACGATTTAGTTTTAGTATTTTTAATTTTCTTACTTGCTTTTGGGTTTTTAATTTTAATTAGTACAAACTTTTTGGGCTATCAAAATAAAGTAAAGATTTCTAATTTAACATATGAATCAGGAATTGAACCTTTAGGGGTTGAAACTGTAAACATTAAAATTCGTTATTATTTGTTTGCTTTAGTTTTTGTTCTTTTTGATGTTGAAACTTTATTTTTATATCCATGGGCAACTTCTTTTTCTGCATTAGGATATTTTGCTTTTATCGAGGCTCTAATTTTCTTAACAATCCTAACCTTAGGGCTAGTGTATGCATGGAAAAAAGAAGCATTGGAATGGATCGCTTAAAAACTTTGAGTTTCCTATATTGAGAAAATTTGTTTTTTTAATTTATCTTTTATGACTTCTTTACAACCTATTTCTGAGAATTCATCAATTGTTACGTTTCAACCAGAAACAAATCAAGTTGATGTTACCTCGAACTTTTCAACTAATCTTATTTTAACAACGGTAAATGACTTTTTTCAATGGAGTTTTTTATCAAGCCTTTGGCCTTTACTATATGGTACAAGCTGTTGTTTCATTGAGTTTGCGGCTTTAATTGGATCAAATTTTGATTTTGATCGTTTTGGATTAGTTCCACGATCAAGTCCACGTCAAGCTGATCTTATTATTACTGCAGGTACAGTAACAATGAAAATGGCTCCATCGTTAATTCGTTTATATAATCAAATGCCAAACCCAAAATATGTAATTGCTATGGGTGCATGTACAATTACTGGAGGTATGTTCAGTACTGATTCATATAGTACGGTACGCGGGGTTGATAAATTAATTCCAGTGGATATTTATCTTCCTGGTTGTCCACCAAAGCCAGAAGCTATTATTGATGCAATTGTTAAATTACGTAAACAAATTGCACAAAAATCATTAACAAATACTTTTGTTGAAAATAAACAAAAATTTTATACTGTAAAGCATTCGGCTCAATTATCAAAACCAATTCATACAGGTTTATACCTTGAAAGCCAAAAACGTCTATTCCCATCGAAAAAGTTTTCTAAAGCATTAGCACTTATTCTGCTTTATAACCAAACGTATGCTTACACGAATCAAAAAGTTATTTAAAAAATCAAACAACTAACCTACTCCTATTTCTGAATTAGACATGCCAGCAAATGAGACAACAAACGCACAAAGTGTAGCATCACCACCAGAACAAAATACTGGTTTGATTTTTAAATGGTTAACTAACCAAAATATTGAATGTAAATCACTTGGTTTTGATTCGCAAGGTGTAGAAATTTTAGAAATTTCACCTGAAAATTTACTTTCAGTTTGTATTCCTTTATATTCCTTAGGTTTTAATTATTTACGCTGTTTAGCTGCCTATGATAATGCCCCAGGTGGGTCCCTAGTAAGTGTGTATTATTTAGTAAAAGTATCAAATTCAACGCGCCAACCAGAAGAAGTTTGTTTAAAAGTTTTCTTACCAAGAAAAAACCCAAGTGTTCCATCAGTTTATTGGATTTGGAAAACAGCAGATTTCCAAGAGCGAGAGAATTTCGATCTTTATGGAATTATTTATGAAGGGCATCCTCATCTAAAAAGAATTCTAATGCCAGAATCATGGGTAGGGTGGCCACTGCGAAAAGATTATATCACACCAGAGTTTTTTGAGTTACAAAATGCTCAATAAATATTTGTATGAAAAAATATATTCCCTAAATTGCTCAATAAGATATATATTTTGAGGGGAATATGCTAAAATAGAATAAACAAAAGACTAAGAAAACATTTTTATGACATCTTATCTTCCATCAATTCTTGTTCCTTTAGTAGGTCTTGTTTTTCCAGGCGTTGCTATGGCCGCTTTCTTTGTTTATATTCAAAAAGAAGAAATTTCTTAATTAATATCAATATATATAACTTTCTAGATTTTATAAAAAAGAACTTTTTTATAAAATCTAGAAAGTTATATATATTGATATTAATTAAAGTTATTAAAACTTTTATATTGGGAATAACTTTAAAAATAAAAGTAAAATCCTTTATCTTTCTATGGGGATAAAGGGATTCGAACCCCTGACATTCTGCTTGTAAGGCAGACGCTCTACCAACTGAGCTATATCCCCGTATTTAAGTTTTGTTTTTTCTGTAATAATATTATAGAATAAAAATAGAGAAATTAGCAAATTTTTAAAAATTTATCAAATAAAATTCAAAGATTTATCGTTTATTTTATGTTTCGACCTATTTTTGTGGCAGATGCCTCAACAGTAAACCTTGAAAGCCGCCCTGTTTTCCCTTTTACAGCAATTATTGGACAAGAAGAGATGAAATTATCGCTTCTTTTAAACGTTGTTGACCCACGAATTGGAGGGGTTATGGTTATGGGAGACCGTGGTACAGGAAAATCAACAAGCGTGCGTGCGCTAAGTGATCTATTACCAGAAATTGAGGTTGTAGAAAATGATCCATTCCAATCTGATCCTCGAAACCCAGAATTAATGAGTGATTTTGTTCGTGAACAAATCCAAAACGGGGAATCTATTTCAATTGTTAAAACAAAAATCTCAATTGTTGATTTACCGCTAGGTGCAACAGAAGATCGTGTATGTGGGACAATTGATATTGAAAAAGCTTTAACAGAAGGGAAAAAAGCATTTGAACCAGGCTTATTAGCTAAAGCTAACCGTGGTATTTTATATGTTGATGAAGTTAACCTATTAGATGATCATTTAGTTGATGTATTACTAGATTCGGCAGCCTCAGGTTGGAATACTGTTGAACGAGAAGGTATTTCTATTTGTCATCCAGCTCGATTTATCCTGGTAGGTTCTGGAAACCCAGAAGAAGGGGAATTACGTCCACAATTATTAGACCGTTTTGGAATGCATGCCAAAATTGGGACAGTAAAAGAGCCTGAATTACGCGTTAAAATTGTAGAGCAACGTGCTGAATTTGATAGTGATCCTCAAGCTTTCAAAGATATGTTTAAAGATGTCCAACAAAGTCTAACTGATAAATTAGACTATGGTCGTACAAATTTAAAGAATGTATCAATTGATAATGATCTAAAAATCAAGATTTCACAGATCTGCTCAGAATTAGATGTTGATGGTCTACGTGGTGATATTGTAACAAATAGAGCTGCTTTAGCATTAACAGCATTTGACAAACGTGATGAAGTTACTCCAAAAGATATCTATACTGTAATCTCATTATGTCTACGTCACCGCTTAAGAAAGGATCCATTAGAATCTATTGATTCAGGGTACAAAGTTCAAGAAACATTCCGCCAAGTTTTTGGTTTCGTATAAAAAATAATACTAGTTTTGCTTGGTTTGAGTATTAAATTACTTAAACCAAACAAAACTAGTATTATTTTTTTGTCATATGAAGATATGTTTCTGATATACTATACTAAAGAAAAACCATTATTTTAGTCTCATCACTTTAAAAAATTTTTATGCCTATTGGAATCCCAAAAGTCCCATATCGTTTACCTGGAGATCCAAGTGCGCAATGGGTGGATATTTATAACCGTCTTTATAGAGAGCGTATTCTTTTTTTAGGGCAAGATATTGATGATGAAATTGCTAATCAACTTGTGGGAATTATGTTATATCTTCATTCTGAAGATGAAGCAAAAGAAATTTACATGTACATTAACTCACCTGGTGGGTCTGTTACGTGTGGTTTAGCGATTTATGATACAATGAACCATATTTCAACTCAAGTAACGACAATTTGTGTCGGTTTAGCAGCTTCGATGGCTTCATTTATTCTTGCAGGTGGTCAAAAAGGACAACGAGTTGCATTACCACATTCTCGTGTTATGATTCACCAACCAATGGGAGGAGCGCAAGGTCAAGCTTCAGAAATTCAAGTTGAAGCAAAAGAAGTTTTACGAATCCGAAAAACAATTGGATTAATTTATGCTCAGCAAACAGGCCAATCTTTAAATCAAGTTGCTTTAGATATGGACCGAGATAAATTTATGTCTGCAAAAGAAGCGCGCAGTTATGGGCTTGTTGACCAGGTTGTTGAAAATACAACTTTTGCTAATTAATTTTTTTTGCTGATTCTTTTTATATTTTACAAAAAAGTATATTTCCAATTTTTGTCGAATCTAAAACGCAAAAATGTGTGGGAAATATACTTTCAATATTTATTTATTATTTTTATTTTATGGTTAGAGCTATTGAACCTAAACTAAAACGTATTCGACGCCTTGGGGATATTCCAGGATTAACAGAAAAAGTATCAATTCGTTCAGCATTTGTTGATCCCCAAACAGGCAAACCTAAAAAACTTTCAGAATATGGTTACCGTTTAAAAGAAAAACAAAAACTGCGTGTTTATTATGGTGTAACAGAAAAACAGCTTATTCGTTATATGAAAAAAGCAAAAGCTTCAAAAAACCCAACTGGTAAAGCGCTTATTCAATTCTTAGAAATGCGCCTGGATAATATTATTTTTAGAGCAGGAGTTACATCAACCGTAAGCCAAGCACGACAATTAGTAAGCCATGGTCACGTTAAAGTAAACGACCAACGCGTTAATATTCCAAGCTTTCAATGCCGAATTGATGATAAAATCATTTTTAAGCAATTAGCAAAAACAGAACTACCAGTAGCAAGAAGTTTCCCAGCTTGTAATCATTTAGATGTAGATTTTAAGAAATTATTAATTACAGTTACAAAAAAAGCTGATATTTCATCTCTTCCATTCCAATTAAACGAAATGCGTGTAATTGAATATTATTCAAGAAAGATTTAATACCGTTTTCAATACTTTAATTTTATGATGAAATTAAAGTATTGCTTTCGTATTTAGCTTCAAACATGGGTGATAAAAAGAGGCAAGAGTTTTTGAACGAAACAATTTAGTTGCTTTCGACCGATAACGTCGTGCATTCATAACAATTGAAATAGTTCGGCTTAAAGTAACATCTTCAATGTTTAATTGAACTAAAGTTTTTAGTTCAAGTTCTTTTTGAATGGCAACTGACGATAAAAAAGCAACACCTAAATTGGATTCAACGGCACTTTTAATTGCCTCAATTGAACTAAGCTCCATTTCAATTTTTAGTTTTTGTATTGAAATCATATGAAATTCTAATGTGCACTCAAGTACTTTTCGAACAGTAGAATGCGGCTCTAAAAAAATAAATTTTAAATTGTATAATTCATTTTTTGTAATTGATGCTTTTTTTCCAGTTTGAAATAAAAAATGTTCTGGCGAAGCTATTAAGGCTAATTCTTCATCAGCATAATCCGTCAAATGAAGATATGAACGTAAATCAAAAGGAACTTCTCCGCTAACTAAGGCTAAATCAATAATACCTTTAGCAACATTCCAGCAAATATGCCGTGTTGAATCAACATGAAGTTGAATTTTCACATGGTTATATTCCTTTCGAAAAGACTGAATTAGCAATGGCATTAAATATGTCCCAGTTGTTTGACTAGCGCCCAAAGTTAAATAACCAATTTGGCTATTTTTTAAATCTTGTAAAGCTTGGCAAGTTTCTTCACAGAGTAATAAAATCTTTTGACTATAGCGTAAAAGTAAATAACCACCTTCTGTTAATTCAATTTGTTTTCCTCGCTTTAAAAAAAGTTTATTATTTACTTGTTTTTCTAGATTTTTCATCTGTAAAGTAACGGCAGGTTGTGAAATATATAAAATCTCTGCGGCTGCCGAAAAACTCCCTGCTCGAACAATAGTTTGAAGAATTGTAAATTGTGTTAAACTAAAAGGGAATTGGTTCATTAAGAATTAAAAAATTTTTCAGTGATTAAGATTTTTAAGGTATACTATGTATTGATAGCGGTATCGCCAAGTGGTAAGGCAGAGGATTGCAAATCCTTTATTCCCCAGTTCGAATCTGGGTATCGCTTTTGAATTATATTATAGAAAAAATATTCTTATTTCAGGTAATAAATGTTTTTTTACGTCTAGCATTTTTCTTTTGAAATACAGTAAAATATTTTAGGTATTAACTTGAGAGTTCAAAAAAACATAAAATATCTGTAATGTTTATGAGTTTAACAAACTTTATCCCGCAAGGAAACCTATTTTCAACGTTGTCAGCAGTTGAGGTAGGAGCACATTTATACTGGCAAATTGGAGATTTTCGACTTCATGGACAAGTTCTTATTGTTTCATGGTTTGTTCTATTTGTAATTTGTGCATTTACACTTATTACTACAGCACAATTAGAAACTTTTCCATTTCAGTCACGACAAAATTTAGCTGAATACGTTTTTGAGTTTATTCAAGATTTGACAAAAACGCAAATTGAAGAAGACTACGAAGAGTGGGTTGGATTCATTGGAGCTGTTTTTCTTTTCGTTTTCGTATCAAACTGGTCCGGTGCGCTATTACCTTGGAAGGTAATTGAACTTCCAGAAGGTGAGCTAGGAGCTCCGACGAATGATATTAATACAACAGCAGCTTTAGCTTTATTAACATCAATTTGTTATTTCTATGCTGGTTTAAAGAAAAAAGGTCTAAGCTATTTTGGCCGTTACCTAGAACCAACGCCAATTCTTCTACCAATTAACATTTTAGAAGACTTTACAAAACCATTATCTTTATCTTTCCGTCTATTTGGAAATATTCTCGCTGATGAGTTAGTTGTTGGTGTTCTTGTATTACTTGTTCCATTAGTTGTTCCAATTCCAATGATGATTCTAGGACTTTTTACAAGTGCTATTCAAGCATTAGTATTTGCAACACTTGCTGGAGTATACATTGGTGAAAGTCTTGAAGGTCACTAAAAATAATTTTTCTCAGTACTAAATTTAAAATAAAAAACCTAAAGAAGTTGGTAGGTTCACTATAGTTTTTCACAAAATACGTTTTTGGAGGAAGTTTTATGAGTCAATTAGTTTCTGCAGCTTCAGTTCTTTCAGCAGGTCTTGCAGTTGGTATCGGTGCAGTAGGTTCTGGTGTTGGACAAGGTAATGCAGCAAGTCGTGCTGTTGAAGGAATCGCTCGTCAACCAGAGGCTGAAGGAAAAATCCGTGGAACATTAATTCTTAGTTTCGCATTCATGGAATCGCTAACAATTTACGGTCTTGTAGTTGCTCTAGCTCTTCTTTTCGCAAACCCATTTGTATCATAAATTTCAAAGAGATTTTCGTTAATACTCTTAGGTTCTATATGCCCTAAAAGCGCCCCTTTTCAAAAAGGGAAGAAATAAAATACCCAGAAAACCTTTTTTGGGTATTTTATTTAGAATCTTAGCAAAATAAAATTTTAATTTTGCGTATAAATATTTAATTACTGAACTTATGGTTGCTGGTTTTGGCATAAACACAAATATTTTTGAAACAAACCTGCTTAATTTAGCAGTTGTTGTAAGTTTTGTTGTTTCTGCAGGTGGTAATTTTCTTTCTTCAACGCTTGAGCAAAGAAGATCAAACATCGAAGATGTCTTAACAAATGCTGATAAAAAATTCCTTGAAGCAAAACAAGTTCTGGAAAATGCTAATTTACGTTTAGCAGAATCAAAAGAGACAATTGCGGAAATTGAAGCAAAAAGTTTAGAGTCTGCAGAAGTACTTAAAAAACAAATTGAAGCAGGATTACAAAAAGAGAAAGATTATTTAAGCGCAGCACAAGCTGCAACTTTTCAACTTGAAAAAGAAAAAAGTATTAATAGTCTAACTTACCAAATTAGTACCTTAGCAATTGAAGAAGCAAAGAAACAATTAACTAAGGCTCTAGAAGGTAATCTTCAACAAAAAATTATCGATAGAAATATTTTTAATTTAGGAAACTAAAATTCTATCAAAAAAAGAAATGGTTCATAAAAACGTATTCGTAAAATGCGATTTTTTTTTTTAGAAATATTTATTAAAAAAAACCATTTTAAATTTTATGTGATACGTATATTTGAAAAATAGTGAAAAAAAGCATATATGGCAAATATCCGACCTGAAGAGATTAGTAGTATTATCCGTAAACAAATTGAACAATACAACCAAGAAGTTCAAACTGTTACAATCGGAACAGTTCTGCAAGTAGGTGATGGTATTGCAAGAATTTATGGATTAAACAAAGTTATGGCTGGTGAACTTCTAGAGTTCGAAGACGGTTCAATTGGAATCGCTTTAAACTTAGAAGCTGACAACGTTGGTGCGGTTCTTATGAGTGAAGGTCTAGCAATTCAAGAAGGTAGCTCAGTAAAAGGAACTGGAAAAATTGCACAAATCCCAGTAGGTGAAAACTTCCTTGGACGTATTGTAAATGCACTAGCACAACCAATTGATGGAAAAGGTGACGTTCCAAGTACAGAAAGTCGCTTAATTGAATCAATGGCTCCTGGTATTATTGCTCGTCGTTCAGTATATGAACCAATGCAAACGGGGATCGTTTCAATTGATGCAATGATTCCAATTGGACGTGGGCAACGTGAACTTATTATTGGTGATCGTCAAACTGGTAAGACAGCAGTAGCTATTGATACAATCCTTAACCAAAAAGACACAGGTGTTATTTGTGTTTACGTAGCTATTGGTCAAAAAGCTTCTTCAGTAGCTCAAATTGTTGGTACTTTAGAAGAAAATGGTGCAATGGATTACACAATTATTGTTGCAGAAAATGCTGATGCTCCAGCACCGCTTCAATACTTAGCTCCATATACAGGAGCAGCACTTGCTGAGTACTTTATGTACACTGGACGTCATACATTAGTAATCTATGATGACCTATCAAAGCAAGCAGCAGCATACCGTCAAATGTCACTTCTTCTTCGTCGTCCACCAGGACGTGAAGCATACCCTGGAGATGTTTTCTACCTTCACTCTCGCCTTCTTGAAAGAGCTGCAAAGCTAAATAACCAATTAGGAGAAGGAAGCATGACAGCCCTTCCAATTATTGAAACACAAGCTGGTGACGTTTCAGCATATATTCCTACAAATGTAATTTCAATTACTGATGGACAGATTTTCCTTTCAGGAGACCTATTTAACTCAGGTGTTCGTCCAGCAATTAACGTTGGTATCTCAGTATCACGTGTAGGATCAGCTGCGCAAGTTAAGGCTATGAAAAAAGTAGCTGGAAAACTAAAACTTGAATTAGCTCAGTTTGCTGAACTAGAAGCATTCGCACAATTTGCTTCAGATCTAGATAAAGCAACACAAGCACAATTAGCACGTGGACAACGTCTTCGTGAGATGCTAAAGCAGCCTCAATCAGCTCCTTATTCTGTAACTAAGCAAGTTGTATTTATTTACTCAGGAATTAATGGTTACCTAGACACAATCCCTGTAGAAAATGTACGACCTTTCCTTGATGGACTTTTTGAGTATGTTACAACAAATAAACCACAACTTGAAGAATCTATTACTACAACTAAAGCAATTTCAGACGAAGCTGAAACTGCTCTAAAAGAAGGTTTAAAAGAATATATTGATATTTATACAGCTGCTGCATAAATTAACAACTAAAATAAGTAAATTTTCCATTTAGTTATAATTTTATAATTAACGGAAAAATTTACTTATTTTATAAACTTTAGTAATGTTAAAAACTCCGCAAATAAAGATAAATTAATGAAAGAACTTGTTTTTATTTGGTTTTTAGTTAGTGTGTCTTTTTTATTTTTTAGCCAATATCCCGGGAGTAATTTTAAATTCAATCTAAATTTTATGGTAGGGGATCTAGTTTACACCGAACGTTTATTATTTTGTTTAAACTGGGTTGTTATTTCCTTATATTTAATGAATTTTTTTTTATTTGAATAAATAGCCTATTTAACCAATATTTCAAAAAGTTGCTCTAATTTAGCGAATTTTTTGAAATATTAAAACTTTTCTTGATTTTTTCCTTGATTAAAGATAAAATTAATTTAGTTAAAAAAATATAAGTTGCCTTTTTAGCTCAGTTGGTAGAGCAACGGATTTGTAATCCGTAGGTCATCGGTTCAAGTCCGATAAAAGGCTATAGAAAAATTATTTGTAAAAATACAATTAAAAAGTTATAAAAATTTTATATTTTTCGATAAAAAGATTTTTGTAAAAAAGTAGCTTTTCAATATAAATTCAAATATAATAAAAAGAAAATCAATCTACGGAGGATTTTCGTTATGGCTGGATCTACAGGAGAACGTCCATTTAGTGACATTGTAACTAGTATTCGTTACTGGGTTATCCATAGTGTTACTATTCCTTCTCTTTTCATTGCTGGTTGGCTTTTTGTTAGTACAGGATTAGCTTATGATGTTTTTGGAACACCACGTCCAAATGAGTATTTCTCATCAACACGTCAAGAAACACCTTTATTAACAGATCGTTTCGATGCAGTTGAACAAGTAGAAAGTTTAGTTTAATTATTTAGTGTAAATATAAAACTAAAATTAAGAATTAATAATTAAAATAGGAAAAAACCTTTTTACTATGGCTACAAATAAAACAATTACATACCCTATTTTTACAGTTCGTTGGTTAGCAGTTCACGCATTAGCGGTTCCAACTGTTTTCTTTATCGGATCTATTACTGCTATGCAGTTCATTCAACGTTAATATAAATATTTTATTTAAACTGAAAAAATATTATGTCAGGACCAAACCCAAACAAGCAAACAGTTGAGTTAAACAGAACTAGTCTATATTGGGGACTACTATGTATTTTCGTTCTAGGAATTCTATTTTCTAGTTACTTCTTTAACTAAAATTGTTGTATTTTTTACTACTATTTAATTTTTAAATATGTAGTAAAAAGTCTATTAATTTTTTAAATTTTTTATGACAAACACAGGAACAACGGGACGTATTCCTCTATGGGTAGTAGGAACAGTTGCTGGAATGGCAGCCCTTGGATTAGTAAGTATTTTCTTTTATGGATCTTATGTTGGATTAGGGTCTTCACTATAAAAAGAGATTTATATAAATCTCTTTTTTAATGTTTGCTTTTACAAAAACAAATTTTTGTAAACAAAGGCATATTTGCTATTTTTATTTTTATGCTAACTTTAAAGATCTTTGTTTATACTGTTGTAATTTTCTTCATTTCTCTTTTCGTTTTTGGATTCTTATCAAGTGATCCAGCAAGAAACCCAAAAAGAAAAAATATCGATTAGTGTTTTTTATAAACGGGTATTGCTAGATTTTTTTTGTCTAAAATTAATCACCTTTTCTTTTTAACAATATAATATTTAAGATATATTGTTAAAAAGAAAAGATAATTTTTCCTTATTCATGAGAATTGTTATATAATTTGCCAGGTAAAGCGGAGAAATGTCTGAGTGGCTGAAAGAGCTCGATTGCTAATCGAGTGTATGAACTATTCTCATACCGAGGGTTCGAATCCCTCTTTCTCCGAAAACATGTTTTATACTAAATTAATTGATTTCTATTTATATATATATGTATTTTTAAATGTATAACACCAAAACGGAAAGGGAGGGATTCGAACCCTCGATAGTCACCTATGCCGGTTTTCAAAACCGGTGCATTGAACCGCTCTGCCACCTTTCCTCTATTCTTTATTATTATTCTCTCATAAATAGTTTTATTCGTCAATACTAAAATTGTATTTTGAGGAACCAACAACTGGATTTACTTGCTTTTTATAAACTTTTTTCATATCATAAAATTGAACCAAAGTTCGAAAATTGAATTTTTTAAACTCATGTTAAATTTACTTTTTTCTAATAAGAATACAAATAAAATTAAAGTATTTTTCTTAGCACTTTTTCTAGGAGGAACACTTTCTTCAACATCTTCAGCATATCCTGTTTTTGCACAACAAGGGTATAAAGAGCCTCGAGAAGCAACTGGCCGTATTGTATGTGCAAACTGTCACTTAGCGAAAAAACCAGTTGATATTGAAGTTCCACATGAAGTTTTTCCAGACCAAGTTTTTGAAGCAGTCGTAAAAATTCCTTATGATACAAACTTAAAGCAAGTTTTAGGGAATGGTAAGAAAGGTGGTCTAAATGTTGGAGCAGTATTAGTTCTTCCACAAGGATTTGAATTAGCTCCAGTAGATAAAATTCCTTCAGAAATTAAGGAAAAAATGAATGGTTTAGCATTCCAACCATACAGCGAATCACAAAAAAATATTTTAGTAATTGGACCGGTTGAAGGAGATAAAAACCAGGAAATTACATTCCCTGTTTTATCACCTAACCCAAAAACTTCAAAAGATATTTACTTTATTAAATACCCTATTTATGTAGGTGGAAACCGTGGTCGTGGGCAAGTTTACCCAACTGGAGAAAAAAGTAACAACAATATTTTCACTTCAGCTGTAGAAGGAACTATTACGTCAATTGCACCTGGAACAAAAGGAAAAGAGAAAAAGCAAATCTTCTTTACAGTAAACCAAACAAATGGTGAAGAGACAACATTTTCGATTCCAAAAGGACCAGAAATTACAGCAAAAGTGGGTGATACAATTGTAGTAGGTCAAGCTCTAACAAACAACCCTAACGTTGGTGGTTTTGGTCAAAGCGAAACTGAGGTAGTTTTACAAAACCCAATTCGCATTATTGGACTAATTGCTTTCTTAAGTTCAATTATGTTAGCTCAAATTTTCTTAGTTCTTAAGAAGAAGCAATATGAAAAAGTTCAGCTTGCTGAAATGAATTTTTAATTTATATTTAATATGGTAGAACCACTATTATCTGGTATTGTTTTAGGTTTAATCCCGGTGACTTTAATTGGTCTATTTTTTGCTGCATACCTGCAATATAGACGTGGAGATCAAATGAGTATTTAATAATTATTAGATGGCTTTTAAAAAAGCCATCTAATAATCAGGCGCGGGTTAAAAGTTTTTTAATCTTTTAACTTAACACAGAAGCACACTTTGAGTTATCGTTGACACTAAGATTCATTTTGTTTATAATAACCATTAAATACTTATTTGTATTTATATTTACTATTAGATAAGACTGTGACTGATTTTAAAACATACCTTTCAACCGCGCCTGTTGTTGCAACTCTTTATTTTAGTGCCCTTGCTGCAGCATTAATTGAATTTCTTCGTTTTTTCCCTGATACACTAGTTATCTAAGTTAGTCTGATATTATTAATATGGCTCGAATTTGTATTAACGACAGGTAAGGGTCATATTAAATCTCTTAGGATTTGTCTCTTTTTAGAAAATTTTGATATAATATTGTAGATAGTTATACTTTTATCGGGGTGTAGCGCAGTTTGGTAGCGCGCTGCATTTGGGATGCAGAGGTCCAAGGTTCAAATCCTTGTACCCCGATTTTGAAATAGAAAATTAAAGATATAAATAATCGAACAGAATAATTTATAGATTATAAAAATAAAATAATTATTATTAAAATTACAAATTATTTTATTTTTATAATAGAGAAGAAATCTCTATAATTTAAAATAGTCAAAACATTAACTATTACTCTATTATGGCACCACAAACAGAAACTAAAACAGGTACTGGATTCAAGGCTGGGGTAAAAGACTACCGTCTTACTTACTATACTCCAGATTATGTTGTAAAGGATACTGATATCCTAGCTGCTTTCCGTATGACTCCACAACCAGGTGTTCCACCTGAAGAGTGTGCTGCTGCTGTAGCTGCAGAATCTTCAACAGGTACATGGACAACTGTATGGACTGATGGACTAACAAGTCTTGATCGTTACAAAGGACGTTGTTACGATATCGAGCCAGTTCCAGGTGAAGATAACCAATACGTTTGTTATGTAGCTTACCCTATCGATCTATTTGAAGAAGGATCAGTTACTAACCTATTTACTTCAATTGTAGGTAACGTATTTGGATTCAAAGCTCTACGTGCTCTACGTCTTGAAGATCTACGTATTCCTCCTGCTTACTGTAAGACTTTCGTAGGACCTCCTCACGGAATCCAAGTTGAGCGTGATAAGCTAAACAAGTATGGACGTGGACTTCTAGGATGTACTATTAAGCCTAAACTAGGTCTTTCTGCAAAGAACTATGGTCGTGCTGTATATGAGTGTCTTCGTGGTGGACTTGACTTTACGAAGGATGATGAGAACGTAAACTCACAACCATTCATGCGTTGGCGTGATCGTTTCCTTTTCGTTGCTGAGGCTATCTACAAGTCACAAGCAGAGACAGGTGAAATTAAAGGTCACTACCTAAACGCAACTGCAGGAACTGCTGAAGAAATGCTTAAGCGTGCAGAGTGTGCTAAGGAGTTAGGTGTACCAATTATTATGCATGATTACATCACTGCTGGTTTCACTTCTAACACTTCTCTAGCTATTTACTGTCGTGATAACGGTCTTCTTCTTCACATTCACCGTGCGATGCACGCTGTAATTGACCGTCAACGTAACCATGGAATTCACTTCCGAGTTCTTGCTAAGGCTCTACGTCTATCTGGTGGAGATCACCTTCACTCAGGTACTGTAGTAGGTAAGCTAGAAGGTGACCGTGAGGTTACTCTAGGATTCGTAGATCTAATGCGTGATGCTTACATTGAGAAGGATCGTACACGTGGTGTATACTTCACACAAGATTGGTGTGGAATGGGTGGTGTAATGCCAGTAGCTTCTGGTGGTATCCACGTATGGCACATGCCAGCTCTAGTTGAGATCTTCGGAGATGACGCTTGTCTTCAATTCGGAGGAGGTACTCTAGGTCACCCATGGGGTAACGCTCCAGGTGCAACTGCAAACCGTGTTGCTCTAGAGGCTTGTACTCAAGCCCGTAACGAAGGACGTTCTCTAGCTCGTGAAGGTGGAGATATTATTCGTGCTGCTTGTAAGTGGTCTCCAGAACTAGCTGCGGCTTGTGAAGTTTGGAAAGAAATTAAGTTTGAGTTCGATACTGTTGATACTCTTTAATTTTTAACTAAAATAACTTTTTAGAATAAATACTTATTCTAAAAAGTTATTTTAATTTGATTATATTAAAAAGTTTTAAAACTTTTTAATATAATCATGCAAATTATTTCTCATAAAATAATTTGCCTTCTAATGCTGTAAGCGGGTGACGCGATTCGAACGCGCGGCATTTGACTTGGAAGGACAACGCTCTACCACTGAGCTACACCCGCAAAAAAAAACTTGACTCAGGCGGGACTTGAACCTGCGACCTTGGGGGTATGAATCCCACGCTCTACCACTAAGCTACTGAGTCTTTTTTATCAAAAAAAACTCTTCTTTTTAAATATTATACCAGAACTATTGGTAAATATGAATAAACTTAAAATTTTAAGTTTATTCATATTTGTCCAATTAATTAATAATGCGACTTTTCGTTAATAATGAAAGAACTGTTTTCGATGGTTGTGCACCTGTCTTTAAAAACTCACGAATACCTTTAACATCTAGTCGAGTTTCATCATTAATTGGATCATAAAATCCAAGTTTTGCTAAAAATCTCCCATCGCGTCGAGATCGATGATCAAGAGCAACGATTTGAAAGAAAGGTCTTTTTTTACGCCCTAATCTTCTTAATCTTAATTTAACCATAAATCATATTTAATTATTCAAGTTACCAACTTGATTTTGTTACTCCTGGTAAAAACCCTTGATGTGCCATTTCACGGATTACATGACGGGAAAGACCAAAATATCGGAAATACCCTTTTGGTCTTCCTGTTACAGAACAACGATTATGTAAACGTGTACAACTACTGTCGCGTGGAAGCTTTTGTAATTGAATCATTAACTTTTGTGGCGATAAAACACCTTCTTTCGCTTGGCGCGTTAATAAACGACGTTTTGCTTTATATTTTAGAAAAAGTCTCTGACGTTTTTTATCTTTTTCTACTAAACTTTTTTTTGCCATAAAAAATATATAAATGTAATCTAATTGAGGTATACAAAATTTGAATAATATTGCCCTAGAGTAGATTACTTAACCTCAGCAACAGCACCAGCTTCTTCTAAAGCTTTTTTTCCTTCTTCAGCTTCTTCTGCAGGAATAGCTTCTTTTACCGCCTTTGGCGCTGATTCAATAAATTCTTTTGCTTCTTTTAAACCTAGACCTGTTAAGGCACGAACTGCTTTAATTACAGGAATTCGTTTTGCTGATGGAACTTCAGTTAAAATTAAATCAAACTCTGTTTTTTCTGCTGCTGCTGCACCATCTCCACCTTCAGCACCTGGTGCTCCAGCTACCATTACAGCACCTTGTTGAACAGATGTATCAATGTTGAATGTTTCTTCCATTTGTTGAACTAGTTCTGATGCTTCTAATAGAGTTAATGTTTTTAACTGCTCTAAAATTTCGTTTGTTTTTGTAGACATAATAAATAATAATAATAAAATATATTAACGTTTTGAAAATTGAGGGGCTTTTCTCGCTTTCTTTAGTCCATATTTCTTTCGTTCTTTTCGTTTTGAAGAACTTGTTAATAGACCTTCTTTTTTTAATAAAGGGCGATAAGTTTCATCAATTTTAATAAGTGCATTCGCGACTGATAATTTGATAGCATTAGTCTGTCCTGTAAAACCTCCTCCCGAAACACGGATTGAGATCGTTAATTGATCTTCGACATTAAGGATTTGTAGGGGCTTTTGGATAGAAGAGATAATGCACAGATCATTCTGAAAATAATCATTTAATCCTTTTGTATTTACAAAAACATTCCCGTTTCCACGAAATATTTTTGTTTGAGCAACCGCAGATTTATATCTTCCTACGCTTGTTGCTAATAAGGGTTGATTTAACCCTGATTCAATACTAACATTATGTTCTTCAAGCATACGTTTATTGTTATTAATCTCTAGATATAGTATAACAGAAAATAAAATATAAATTAAAATAATTTCTTATACTAAAGAGTATTTAAAACTTCATTATATATTATAGGATTTAAATTTCTTTATATAAGAAGTTATTCTTATATAAAGAAATTTAAATACCAAGGTAATTAATCTAAAGGACGCATAGATAGAGCTGGCTCTGTATCACGGTCAATTCCTTTTTCAAATCCTGCAGCAGCAGCTCGAGCACGACCAGCATGCCAAAGGTGTGAAATAAAGAAGAAGAAAGCAAGTACAAAGTGAGAAGTAGACAGCCAACTACGAGGGTTTACATAGTTAACAGCGTTAATCTCAGTTGCTACTCCACCTACTGAGTTTAATGATCCTAGTGGTGCATGAGTCATGTATTCAGCTGAACGACGCTCTTGCCACGGTTGAATATCATTCTTCAGTTTGTTTAGATCAAGTCCATTTGGACCACGAAGTGGCTCAAGCCACGGACCACGGAAATCCCAGAAACGCATAGTTTCTCCACCAAAAATAACCTCACCTGTTGGTGAACGCATTAGGTACTTACCTAGACCTGTTGGACCTTGCGCTGATGCAACGTTCGCACCTAGACGTTGGTCACGTACAAGGAAAGTAAATGCTTGTGATTGAGATGCTTCAGGCCCTGTAGGTCCAAAGAATTCACTTGGATATACTGTGTTGTTAAACCATACCATTGGTACAGCGATGAATGCCATTACAGATACAGCAGCTGTACTGTAAGATAGGTAAGCTTCTCCAGACCAAACGAAAGCTCGACGAGCCCACGCCCAAGGCTTAGTAAAGATATGCCATAATCCACCTAGAATTTCAACAGTTCCAACCCAGATGTGTCCTCCAATAACATCTTCAATGTTATCAACACTACAGATCCATCCATCTCCACCAAAAGGTGAACGTAGAACATATCCAAAAACAACACTTGGTGAAAGAGTTGGGTTTGTAATGATACGAACGTCTCCACCACCTGGAGCCCATGTATCATATACACCACCAAAGTACATTGCTTTCCAAACAAGAAGGTAACATCCAATTCCTAGAAGAATAAGGTGAATTCCAAGGATTGTTGTCATCTTGTTCTTATCTTTCCAAACATACCCAAAGAATGGGAATGATTCTTCAAGAGTCTCAGGACCAAGAAGAGCGTGGTAAACTCCACCAAATCCTAAAATAGCTGATGAAATAAGGTGTAAAACTCCAACAACAAAGTATGGGTAAGTATCTACAACTTCTCCACCAGGACCTACACCCCAACCTAAAGTTGCTAGGTGAGGAATAAGGATTAATCCTTGCTCATACATTGGTTTTTCTGGGATAAAGTGTGCAACTTCAAATAAAGTCATAGCTCCACACCAAAATACCATAAGACCTGCGTGGGCTACGTGTGCCCCTAATAATTTACCAGAAAGATTGATTAAACGTGCATTACCAGCCCACCATGCAAAACCAGTTGACTCTTGATCACGTCCACCTACTACTAAGCTACCATTAAAGAGCGTTTCCACGTGGTAATACCTCCTCAGGGAATACAAGTTGTTCATGAGGTTGATCCTGAGCTGCCATCCAAGCACGGATACCTTCATTTAGTAGAATGTTTTTTGTATAGAAAGTTTCAAACTCTGGATCTTCCGCAGCACGGATTTCTTGAGATACAAAGTCATAAGCACGTAGGTTAAGAGCTAGACCTACTACTCCAATAGCACTCATCCATAGACCAGTTACTGGTACGAAAAGCATGAAGAAGTGAAGCCAACGCTTGTTTGAGAATGCAATACCAAAGATTTGCGACCAGAAACGGTTAGCAGTTACCATTGAGTAAGTTTCTTCACTTTGAGTTGGGTTGAACGCACGGAATGTGTTAGCCCCATCACCATCTTCGAAAATTGTGTTTTCTACAGTTGCACCATGAATCGCACAAAGAAGTGCTGCACCTAGAACACCTGCTACACCCATCATGTGGAAAGGGTTAAGTGTCCAGTTGTGGAATCCTTGGAAGAAAAGGATGAAACGGAAAATTCCTGCAACACCAAAACTTGGTGCGAAGAACCAACCTGATTGTCCTAGAGGATAAATTAGGAAAACAGAAACGAAAACAGAAATTGGTCCAGTGAATGCAATTGCGTTGTATGGACGTAGTCCTACTGCACGAGCAATCTCTAACTGACGTAGTGTGAAACCAATAAGTCCAAACGCACCGTGAAGGGCTACAAATGCCCATAGTCCACCAATTTGGAACCAACGAGTGATGTTTCCTTGTGCTTCAGGTCCCCAGATTAGAAGAAGTGAATGAGCAAAACAGTTTGCTGGAGTTGAAACAGCAGCTGTTAAGAAGTTACATCCTTCTAGGAATGAACTTGCTAAACCGTGTGTGTACCATGAAGAAACAAAAGTAATCCCAGTAAGGAATCCTCCTAGTGCGTTGTATGCACATGGGAAAAGTAGAAGACCTGACCATCCTACAAATACGAAACGGTCACGCTTTAACCAATCATCAGCGCGATCAAACCATCCGCGAGTTGGTTGAGTTTTACCTACAGTAATTGTCATAAATTAAATATGTCATTTTAAGTTTTTTCTCTTTCTAAATTCTTTAAAAATATTTTTTTTTGTTTATTAAAAAAATATATAAAAAAGAGAAAGAACATTATATTTGTTTTTTCCTATCTATATAAGTATACACATTATTCACGATAAATTCACCTTATAGGTTTTTAAAAAGTTAGCGGCTTTAAAAAATAGAAAAATTTTTACCATTAGAAAGATAAAAATCTAGAATTTTTGTTAAGATTATGATAGTATTGACAATAACAGAAAAAAATTGCAATTAAGTTTACTTAAATATGTAATCTTAAAACTAGCAATTGATTTTTTAATTTTTCAGCAATATAGTTTCAATGATTGATTTAGTAACTAATTTAGACCTTGTAGCGAAATTACCAGAGGCATATGCTATGTTTAAGCCTATTGTTGACGTGTTACCAGTCATTCCATTTCTATTTTTCGCTTTAGCTTTCGTTTGGCAAGCTGCTGTAAGTTTCCGTTAAAAAGATTTAAAAGTTTTTTTCTTGACTAAGCTTTTTTCTATTTATTACTTGTTTATAGGTTTTTTCAGATATTACATCTTAATTTAACATATAGTCAGGTAATAAATAGAAAAATAAACTCAATCAATGACAAAATTTTGGTATAAAGTTAAAGAGAGAAATACTAAACCGCGGAGTAGAGCAGTCTGGTAGCTCAGCGGGCTCATAACCCGCAGGTCATAGGTTCAAATCCTATCTCCGCCCTTTTTTTAATTTTAATCATTTTTTTTTTGATCTATAAAGAAAGATTAAAATTAAAAAAAACATGAAATATTATTCAACTCTAAGCTTTTTAAAAAGTTGGAAAAACTATTCAAATGATGAGTATGTTTTAAATTATTTTACTCATTTGTATGGAAACCTTAAATTAATTGCACCGAAAACAATTTTTAATCCAAAAAATTATAGAACAACGCTTCAATATATCACATTCTCAAATAATAAATGCTATTTGTATTTAAAACAGGTACAAATTATTAAAGAGATTAGTTTGATTCAAGTAGCGGATATTCATGACTGTTCTCAATTTTTTTTAGAAATTTATTTTTCTTGCTATAATAAAAAACGAATCAATGTTTTTAAACCAGCTTTAATGGGGCAATTATCAAAACAACGATCCAAATATTTTATACTAAAAAATAAAACTTTAAAATTTTCCGAATATGATTATATTCAAAAAAATTTAATTGTTTTTAATTCTCCTAGAATTCCAAGATTTTTTTTAATACGGTGATGTGGCGGAATCGGTAGACGCTGTAGATTTAAAATCTGTTGATTTTTTTGAATCGTGAGGGTTCAAGTCCCTCCATCACCATTTTGTTTAATGTAAATAAAAAAAAGTCTATCTTTCAAGAAATTGAAATGATATACTAGTATAAAGCTATAATTTTTTCTATATCTACATATATATTTTATGCCTCGTTCTCAGAAAAATGATAATTTTATCGATAAGACCTTTTCTATTATTGCAGATCTTATCTTAAAAACTTTACCAACGACTTCTCGAGAAAAAAAAGCTTTTAGTTACTATCGAAGTGGTATGGTAGCCCAAGCAGATGGAGAATATGCAGAAGCCCTTCAAAACTATTATGAAGCTATGCGCTTAGAAACAGATCCTTATGATCGTAGTTTTATTTTGTATAATATTGGGGTAATTCATACAGCTAATGGTGATTTTTTTCGAGCATTAGAATATTATTATCAAGCGCTAGATAGAAATCCAATGCTACCTCAAGTTCTTAATAATATTGCTGTGATTTACCATAACCAAGCAGAGCAAGCTTTACAAAAAGGAGATACAGAATATTCAGAGATTTTTTTCCAAAAAGCTGCTGAATATTGGAAACAAGCTATCAAATTAGCCCCAACAAGTTACATTGAAGCTCAAAATTGGTTAAAAATGACAAATAGAGCCTAAATTTTTTATTTTCATTTTTTTTTAAATGAAAATAAAAAGTGCATCCATGGCAGAGTGGTTTATGCCCCCGACTCATAATCGGTGCGATACGCTGGTTCAAATCCAGCTGGATGCAGAACTAAATAACTAAAAAAGAGAATTATAAAACCAGAAGAGGCTATTGGGCTTGACATTTTTTCAATACCTTTAGTATACTTTGTATGACCTTAGGTTAATACTTCTAGTTAGTTGTTTAAATTTTATTTAAATGACTATATTATTTTTCTAAGGACGGAAATAATATTTTCAAACAAGTTTTTGGGCTATTAGCTCAGTTGGTCAGAGCGTACCCCTGATAAGGGTAAGGTCTCTGGTTCAAGTCCAGAATAGCCCAAAAGGGGATATAGCTCAGTTGGTAGAGCGCTGCTTTTGCACGGCAGATGTCAGCGGTTCAAGTCCGCTTATCTCCACGGATCCTTTAATTATTAATTAGAGGATGATTTGAATATTAATTCATCTATTACTTTTATAGTAATTAAAATAAAAAATATCTCTTATATCATTCAAATAAAAAAGGGCTTTTGACGGATACCTAGGTATTTAGAGGCGATGAAGGACGTAGTTACCGACGATATTCTTTGAGGAGCTGGAAGCAAGCTATGATTCAAAGGTTTCCGAATAGAGCAATCTAGAAAACTTCTTTTTGAAAAAAGATAAAAAAGAAAGAGCAAACCTGGTGAATTGAAACATCTTAGTAGCCAGAGGAAAAGAAAGCAACAGCGATTTCCTTAGTAGCGGCGAGCGAAACGGAACAAGTCTAAACTTTTTCGAATTTCACGAAAAAGGGTTGTGGGAACTTTTATAAAACCTATATTTTTTATGTAAAACAAAATAGTTGGAATGCTATACGATACAAGGTGAAAGTCCTGTAGTTTTAATTAAAAAAAATATAATTAAAGATTTCCCGAGTAGCTTGGGACATGTGAAATCCCGAGTGAATCCGCGAGAACCATCTCGTAAGACTAAATACTCCTAAATAACCGATAGAGAATAGTACCGTGAGGGAAAGGTGAAAAGAACCCTGAGTTGGGAGTGAAATAGACCATGAAATCAAAAGCTTACAAGCAGTAGGAGGTATATAAAATACTGACTGCGTGCCTGTTGAAGAATGTGCCTGCGAATTATAAAAGATGGCTTGGTTAATACGCTACGCGTTGAAGCCTAAGTGAAAGCGAGCTTGAAGAGAGCGAATGTCAGCTTTTATAGACCCGAACCCAGGTGATCTAACCAAGGCCAGAATGAAGCTTCAGTAAAATGAAGTAGAGGTTCGAACTCACTGATGTTGAAAAATCAGGAGATGAGCTTTGGTTAGCGGAGAAATTCCAATCGAACTTGGAGCTAGCTGGTTCTCCCCGAAATGTGTTTTGGTACAGCCTTTCATTAAGAACTAATCAGGGGTAAAGCACTGTGTTGGTGCGGGCTGTGAAAACGGTACCAAATCAATGCAAACTCTGAATACTGATTATGAATACAATGATCGAGTGAGACTATGGGGGATAAGCTTCATAGTCGAAAGGGAAACAGCCCAGACCATCAGTTAAGGCCCCTAAATAATAACTAAGTGGAAAAAGAGGTGAAAATGCTTAAACAACCAGGAGGTTTGCTTAGAAGCAGCCATCCTTTAAAGAGTGCGTAATAGCTCACTGGTCTAGCGTTTTTGCACTGAAAATAATCGGGACTAAGTTATTTGCCGAAGCTATGGGCTTTGTAAAAAGCGGTAGGGGAGCGTTCTGTCGTAAAGTGAAGTAGAACCGAAAGGTTATATGGATGAAACAGAAGTGAGAATGTAGGCTTGAGTAACGAAAACATTGGTGAGAATCCAATGCCCCGAAAACCCAAGGGTTCCCTCCGCAAGGTTCGTCCGCGAGGGGTGAGTCAAGACCTAAGGCGAGGCTGAAAAGCGTAGTCGATGACAAACAGGCGAACATTCCTGTACTACAATATGTTTGTAAAAAGTGACAAAGGTGGCTATCTACACTCTTTTATGGCTAAAGGAGTGAAAATGCTCGAGACTAGAAAAAGTAGCGAAAATACTTTTTGTTAAGACATGAAAAATAAGAAACGTCAGACTTTCAAGAAAATCTTTTAATACGAAAAACATATCGTACTTGTACCGTAAACCGACACAGGTGGGTAGGTAGAGTATACTAAGGGGCGCGAGATAACTCTCTCT